>Ga0310696_10006530_pt1 | contig 13816 bp, 26 predicted proteins | sample AusTroGonzalo_MG_4_FD_203885 | JGI IMG/M metagenome (GOLD analysis project Ga0310696, IMG submission 203885) | Bovine rumen microbial communities from tropical cattle in Woodstock, Queensland, Australia - Gonzalo_02 (v2) (version 2) | ecosystem: Host-associated > Mammals > Digestive system >... | reverse complement strand
AAACCTGCTCTTGGATACAAGACTAGAAAGAAAAAGAATATTTCTAATAAGTTTATTGTTAAACGTGTTAACTAGGAGGAATTATGAGTAGAAGTATTAAAAAAGGACCTTTTGTTGAAGAATCTCTTGCAAAGAAGATTGATGCATTGAATGCAAACAACGAAAAGAAAGTTGTAAAGACATGGTCTCGTTCTTCAACTATCACACCAGATATGGTAGGCCACACAATTGGCGTTCATGATGGTAGAAAGCATGTTCCTGTTTATTGCACAACTGAAATGGTTGGATATAAATTAGGTGAATTTGCTCCAACTAGAACTTTTAAAGGTCATAAAGATAAAACAGTAAAACAAATGCCTGCAACGGCTAAGAAGGGAGGTAAATAATGGCTACTAGAACTCGTCAAAAAGCTGAAAAGATTGAACAGACTCGCGATAGACGTGCTCGTGCTGAGGCTAAGTATATTCGTATATCTCCTAGTAAAGTAAGGATAGTTCTCGATCTAATTCGTGGTAAGAACTATGTAGAGGCTGTTGCAATATTGAAAAATACCCCAAATATCGCTTGCGAATCAGTACTAAAAGTACTAGAATCTGCTGGTGCAAATGCTGAGAACAATCTGGGTCTAAATAAGAGAGATCTAGTGGTAGCAGAAACATTTGCTAATGGTGGCCCAACACTAAAGAGATTCCAACCTGTAAGCAAGGGTAGAGCTCATTCTATAAACAAAAGAACTAGTCACATCACAGTAATTCTTGATGTGGCAAAGGCCTAAGGAGGATCTATGGGACAGAAAGTTAATCCTAATGGATTTAGAATCGGTGTAAACAAAGGCTGGAATAGCCAATGGTTCGCAAATAAGAAGGATTTTTCTAAGAACATTACCGAAGATAATAAAATCCGCGTATTTATTAAAGATAAGTATAAAAATTGCGCTATTTCTAAAATCGTAATTGATAGGACAGAAAAGAAGCTGGTTGTGACCCTTCACACATCAAAGCCTGGTATGGTTATTGGCCAAAAGGGCGCTGGTGTCGAAGAGATGAAGAAACAGCTCATCAAACTGACTAAGAACGATAACGTAAATATCAATGTTATTGAGATCAAATACCCAGACTTTGATGCTCAACTAGTGGCTGAGAGCATAGCAAACAGCCTAGAGCAACGTGTTGGTTTTAGACGTGCAATGAAACAAGCCCTGAACAGATGCCTAAAGGCTGGTGTAAAGGGTATAAAGATTATGGTTGGTGGTCGTTTGGATGGTGCTGAGATTGCACGTTCTGAACATTACCAAGAGGGTAGTTTACCACTTCAAACTATTCGTGCTAACATTGACTATGGCTTCGCAGAGGCTCATGTTTATGGAAAATTGGGCGTAAAAGTTTGGATTTATAAGGGTGAAATCCTTGGTAAGACTAATTTGACCGCTAACGTTACAGGAGGCGACAAACATGGGACTAATGCCTAAGAGAGTAAAAAGAAGAAAGGTTATGCGTGGTAGAATGACCGGTAAGGCTCTACGCGGAAACCGTATCACTTATGGTGAATTTGGTATTGTGGCAGAAGAACCTTGCCAAATCACTTCAAACCAAATAGAGGCTGCTCGTGTAGCTATGACTAGATACTGCAAACGTGGTGGTCAAGTTTGGATTAAAATATTCCCTGATAAGCCAATGACTAAGAAACCTGCAGAAACTCGAATGGGTTCTGGTAAGGGTTCTCCAGAATTCTGGGTGGCTGTTGTTAAGCCAGGCAGAGTAATGTTTGAGATTGGCGGCGTAAAAGAGGAGATAATGAGAGAGGCATTGCGCCTTGCAACATACAAACTTCCTTGCAAGACTAAGGTCTATAGCAAGGCTGAGTTAGATGCTAAAGTTGACGCTTTTATGGCGGGAGTTAAATCAAGTGCAGAGGAGGATAAATAACTATGAAATCACAAGAATTTAGAAATTTATCTGACAAAGAACTTCAAAATAAACTTACTAGTTTAAAGCAAGAACTTTTCAATTTGCGTTTTTCTCACGCTACTGGTTCATTGACTAATCCACTAGCAATCAATACTTGCAAGAAGGATATTGCAAAGGTGAACACAATTATTCGTGAGAGAGAATTAGGAATATCTTTTGCTCCAAAGGCGGAAGCAAAGGTTGCTCCTAAAGCAGAGAAGAAAGCTGCTACTACTAAAAAGAAGACGGTTAAGGAGTAATTTATGGCTGATAAAATCGTTAGAAATGATAGAAAAACTAGACAGGGTGAAGTAGTAAGTAATAAAATGGATAAAACAATCGTTGTAGCCGTTTATTCAAAGGTTAAGCACCCTCTCTACAAGAAAACTATAAATCAAACAACAAAATTTAAGGCTCATGATGAGAATAATGAATGCGAAATAGGCGATATTGTCGAGATCGCAGAAACTCGTCCACTTAGCCGTGATAAAAGATGGCGTTTGGTTAGAATTATTGAGAAGGTTAAGTAGTGCGAACGATAGTTCGAACTTTTAGGAGGATTTATGATACAACCACAGACATTATTAAATGTAGCTGACAATACTGGTGCAAAGCAAATCATGTGTATTCGTGTCCTTGGCGGTTCTAAGAGAAAGAGCGGTAATATTGGCGATGTAATAATTGCTTCTGTAAAGAAGGCTCTTCCTAATGGCACCTGCAAAAAGGGTGATGTCGTAATGGCAGTTATTGTTAGAAGTCATAAGGGTATTAGACGTGCAGATGGTAGTCATATTAAATTTGATGATAACGCTGCAGTAATAATCGATAGTCAAAAGCAACCTAGGGGTACTCGTATCTTTGGACCAATCGCCAGAGAACTTAGAGATAAAGATTATATGAAGATCATATCTCTTGCTCCAGAGGTTATATAGGAGGTAGATATGGCAAATTTAAGTGTGAAAACTGGTGATACAGTCGTAGTTATCTCAGGTAAAGATGCTGGCAAGCAAGGTAAGGTACTAGCTACTAGCCCTGCAAAGCACAGAGTTGTCGTAGAGGGTGTGAACATTGTTTCTCATCACAAGAAGGCAAGAAGTGCACAAGATAAGGCTGGCATTGTAAAAACTGAAGCTCCTATTGATGCATCAAACGTTATGATTATTTGTCCAAATTGTGGCAAAGCTACTCGTGTACACCACAAAGAAGTAGATGGTAAAATGGTAAGAATCTGCAAATGTGGTACAGTACTAGATAAGAAATATGAAAAAACAGCAAAGAAAGCAGACAAGGCTGTAAAGAAAGCTGAAAAGGCCGAAAAGACAGAGAAGTCTGCAGATAAGCCTGCTAAAGCTGCTGTAAAAGCTGAGAAAAATACTAAGATAAAAGCTACTGCTGCTAAAACGAAGGCTGAAAAAGTTACATCCCGTGCAAAAAAAGGGGACGCTTAGGTCGTTTTTGTACAATTATTTAGGAGGAAATTAATATAAAATGGAAAAAACTAATACAGTTAACAGATTAAAAGTTAAATATGTGAAAGAAGTTGTTCCAGCGCTAAAAGAGAAGTTTGGTTATAAAAATATCAACGAAGTTCCTAAACTAGAGAAAATTGTCTTGAATATGCGTCTTGGTGATGTAAAAGACAATAGCAAGAGTTTTAACTTGGCAGTTGCAGAACTGGGTGATATTGCTGGACAGAAGCCAGTAATAACAAAGGCAAAGAAGTCTGTTGCGAACTTTAAACTAAGAGAAGGAATGAACATAGGTGCGAAGGTTACTTTACGTGGTGTTCGTATGTACGAATTCATGGATAGATTTATAGCTATAGCATTGCCACGTGTTCGTGACTTTAGAGGTTTAAATCCAAAGGCTTTTGATGGCAGAGGAAACTATGCTGTCGGAATCAAAGAACAACTTGTATTCCCTGAAATCGTTTACGACAAAGTCGAAAAGATTCGTGGATTTGATGTTTGCTTCATCACTACTGCAAAGTCAGATGAGGAAGCAAAAGAACTTCTTACTTTGATGGGATTGCCAATCCGCACAAAGTAATTAAACATTGGTTGAATGTTAAAAGGAGAAATTTTTAGATGGCTAAAAAAGCATTAGTTAATAAACAACAAAGGAAAGCAAAGTTTTCCACTCGCGAATACACTCGTTGTTCAATTTGTGGAAGACCTCACGCTGTGTTAAAGAAATATGGTATCTGCCGTATTTGCTTTAGAGAGCTCGCATACAAAGGCGAAATCCCTGGCGTGAAAAAATCTAGTTGGTAAGCAGGCTAAAAGGAGGAAATTTTTATGATGGTTACTGACCCTATTGCAGATATGCTAACTCGTATTCGCAATGCTCAGATGAATAGGAAAGATACGGTTAGTGTTCCTGCTAGTAAAATGAAGAAAGCAATTGCTGATATCCTTTTAGAAGAAGGATACATTTCTGGTGTTAAGCAAGAACAGGGCGCAAAGGAGCCAATCTTGGTTATCACTTTGAAGTATGATGAAAAAAACAACAAGGTTATTTCAGGTTTAAAGAGAATCTCAAAACCTGGTCTTAGAGTATATGCTGAATGTGCAGAACTTCCAAGAGTTCTTAATGGCTTGGGCATCGCTATTGTTTCAACAAACAAAGGTGTGATGACCGATAAGAAAGCAAGAGAACTCAATGTAGGTGGCGAAGTTCTAGCCTATGTTTGGTAGGGGAGGTGCATATGTCAAGAATTGGTAGAGCTCCTATAGAGATCCCTGCAAACGTAACTGTGGATATCTCTAATGATAACACTGTAATTGTAACTGGGCCGCTGGGAACATTGCGTCAAAAGGTGGATGGTTGCATTACTGTAACAAAAGCCGCAGAAAATGGCAAGAATATATTACACTTTAGTCGTGTAAACGATGAAAAGGAAGTATGTGCTAAACATGGTTTGTACAGAGCATTAGTTAATAACATGATACATGGTGTAACTAGTGGCTACAAGAAAGAATTGATTGTAAATGGTGTCGGTTATAAAGTAGCTATAGCTGGTAACAAAATTGTGATGAATATAGGTTATTCTCATCCAGTAAATTTTGAAATACCAAAGGGCATTAAGGCAACTTGTCCTACAGCCAACAACATTGTAATCGAAGGTTTTGATAAGACATTGGTTGGACAGACTGCATCTGATATCAAGGCTGTAAAACCTGTAGAACCTTATCACAATTATGGAATCAGATACGCTGATGAGAAAGTTGTGAAGAAGGAAATAAAAAAGGCCGGCAAAAAGAAGTAAGGAGATAAAATATGATACGCAAAGAAGATAAAAATGAAGCTAGATTGTTTAAACACTCTAGAATGAGAAGTTCTCTCGTTGGTACAACAGAGAGACCAAGACTTAATGTTTATCGTTCATCAACTCATATCTATGCTCAAGTAATTGATGATTCGAAGGCAATTACTATTTGCTCTGCTTCTACAATGGATAAAAAGTTAAAGACTAAGTTTAATGGAAAAACCAAATCTGAATGTGCATTTATCGTTGGTGAAGCCGTTGCAAAAGAGGCTTTGAAGAAAGGTGTAAAGGCTGTTGTGTTTGATAGAGGTGGATATATTTACACTGGTAGAGTTCAAAAGGTTGCAGAAGGCGCTAGAAGTGCCGGCTTGCAGTTTTAGGAGGATGTATGGCAAGAAACGATAAGAATGTTAATGTTGAAAAAGTGAAAGATGAATTCGAGAAAAAAACCGTTTCAATCAATCGTGTAACAAAGGTTGTGAAAGGTGGTCGTAAGATGAAGTTCTCGGCACTGGTTGTTACTGGTGATAAGAAGGGCAGAGTCGGCATTGGTATGGCAAAGGGTGCTGAAGTTTCTATTGCTATAGATAGAGCAGGCACTGCTGCTAAGCACAATCTAATCAATGTAACTCTAAACGGCGACACCATTCCACACGAAGTAATTGGCGTTTTTGAAAAGACAAAAGTTATAATGCTTCCTGCTAAAGAGGGTACTGGTGTCATAGCTGGTGGTTCAGTTCGTGATGTTGTGGAACTGGCAGGTATTAAGAACATAACTACTAAATTGTATGGCTCTAACAACCCTGTAAACAGTGTAAAGGCTACTATTGAGGGCTTGAAGCAACTGAGAAGCAGAGAGGAAATCGCTGCTATGCGTGGCAAGAAGCCAGAAGAGATATAGTGAGGTGAACTATGGCAGAAACAAAGAAAACAGCTGCTACTAGCACAAAGAAGACAACCGCTACTAGCACAAAGAAAACAGCTGCTACTAGCGCAAAGAAGACAACCGCTACTAGCACAAAGAAAACAACTGGTTCTAGCACAAAGAAGGCTACTGCTCCAAAGGCTGCAGAACCTAAGAAGAGTGCTGCTCCAGCAAAGAAGGCAACTGCTACTAAAGCTACTACAAAGACAGCAGCAAAGGCTGTAAAAGTAGAAGCAAAGCCTGCTACAAAAGAAGAGAAGACGACTGAAGTTGCAAAGAAACCTGCAGCAAAGGCCGCTGTAGCAAAGAAGGCTACTGCCCCAAAAGCTACAAAAGTGGAAGCTAAAAAAGAAGAAAAGGTAGCAAAGGCATACGATGGACCAATGGTAAAGATTACTCAGACAAAGAGTAGCTCTGGTAGACTAGAAAAGCAACAGAGAACTTTGATAGCTCTAGGATTACATAAAATTGGTCAAAGCGTTGTACTAAGGGACAATGCACAAACTAGGGGAATGATCTACGTGGTTAATCACCTGGTAAAAGTTGAAAAAGTTTAATTATAAGGAGTTTGTTATGAATATTCATGAGTTAAGTCCTGCTCCTAATTCTAGAACTTCCCAGAAGAGATTGGGCAGAGGTACAGGTTCTGGACTGGGTAAAACAAGTGGTAAAGGTCACAAGGGTCAAAATGCTCGTTCTGGTGGCGGCGTTCGTCCAGGATTCGAAGGCGGTCAAATGCCTCTAATTCGAAGACTACCTAAGCGTGGCTTCACAAACAACTGGAGAAAGGTTTATTCTACTGTAAATGTCAGTGAGTTTGAACAATTCCCAGCAAACACTATTATTACTGCTGAATTTTTAAAAAGTAAAGGAGTGCTTAGCAAGGTTGAACCTTACGGCTTAAAAGTGCTTGGAAATGGTAATATTACTAAAGCCTACACTGTAAAGGCTGCTAAATTCACAGAATCAGCTGGCAAGAAAATTATTTCTGCTGGCGGAAATATAGAGGTGATTTAATGTTTAAGACAATTGCTGAAGCGTTCAAAAACAAGCAACTGAGAAAGGGTATCATTATAACAGTGCTACTACTACTGGTGTATAGAATAGGCTGTTATCTCCCTGTACCTGGCATTGATGCTGCGGTATATCAAGATGCTATTTCAAGTGAACAAGGTGTGGGGCTATTGGGACTGCTAAATGCAGTGTCAGGTTCGGCACTAGCAAATGGTGCATTTCTTGCACTAGGTGTAACACCTTATATTAATGCTTCCATTATTGTTCAGCTTCTGACCGTTGCTATTCCTGCTCTTGAGAGAATGTCAAAAGAGGGTGATGACGGAAGAAAGAAGATTAATAAAATCACAAAAATTGTCGCTGTAGTGCTGGCAATCGCACAAGGTGTGGGTATAGTACTGGGATTCGGTAGTGAAGGTATTACAAATATCTTCGGTACTGCACCTGTATGGTTGACATCAGTATTTATAGTGGTATTGTTCGTGGCAGGTTCTTGCTTCACAATGTGGCTAGGGGACCGAATCACAGAGCAAAATGTGGGTAATGGTGTATCGCTAATAATCTTTGTTGGTATATTGGCAACAGCTGCACTATCCCTCGTAAATACAATAGGTAACATCTTCAATGGTGATACTGCTGCTATTTGGGAACTGGCGGGATTCTTGATACTGGCTGTATTGGTATTTGCAATTATTGTATTCTTTGATCTAGCAGAGAGAAGGATACCAGTGCAATATGCAAAACAGATAAAGGGTAGAAAGATGTATGGTGGTCAAAATAGCTTTATACCATTGAAGGTAAATGCTTCTGGCGTTATGCCAATAATATTTGCTACCGCTATTATCACTTTCCCAAATCTAATCATGCAATTATTTGGTGTTAAATATGGTGATGGTTGGTTCGCAAATTTCTATTACAAATATCTCGGTGCTGGTGGTTGGGTATATAGTTTGTTGGTTGGTCTATTGATATTGTTCTTTGCTTACTTCTATGCACAGATTCAATTCAATCCAGCAGACGTAGCACAAAACATTCAACAGCATGGTGGCTTTATTCCTGGTATTCGTGCTGGTAAACCTACCGCAGATTACCTGTCTAAAGTATCAAAGCGAATTACGCTGTTTGGCGCATTATTCCTAGCATTTATAGCTATTGTGCCTAACATAGTATTCGGCCTTGTTGCTGGTGGATCATTACAACTGCTTAACGCATTTACAGCTACTGGTATGCTGATTGTAGTTAGCGTGGCTATTGAATTTCAAAATCAACTAGATGCACAATTACTTATGACTAGACACAAGAATATTTTGTAGGAGATGAGTATGAATATAGTATTAGTGGGGGCACCAGGCTCTGGCAAGGGAACTTGCTCTACTGAACTGGTAAAAGATTATGGATTTGCACATATTTCGACTGGCGATTTATTTAGAGAAAATATAAAACAACAGACCAAGATTGGTAAAATTGCACAAGAGTATATCAATAAAGGAATGCTGGTACCTGACGAAGTGGTAGTGGATATGCTAAAGGATAGATTATCTAAGCCAGACGCACAAAATGGTATACTGCTAGATGGGTATCCTAGGAACCTCGAGCAAGTGAAGGCTCTAGATGCGATTTGCAAGGTGGATTTGGTATTATATCTAAATGCGTCTATGGAGACTGTGGTTGGTAGATTATCAACTCGCAGAATGTGCAAAAACTGCAAGAGCATTTGGAATACAGTAAGAGATCACTTGACGACAAATGTTTGTCCAGGTTGCGGTGGTGAATTATTTCAACGTGATGATGATAAAGTAGAATCGATTAAAAAACGTATTATGGTTTACTACGATGAAACCTTACCGATTGTAGATGAATACAAAAGGAGAGGAATAGTTGCAGAAATTAATGCGAATAATGATCAATTTACATCTTACAAAGAAATAAAAAAGGTGATAAATGAAAAACGTAAATAATCAAGATAAACTTGAAAACATGATCGCAGGTGGTAAAATTCTTGGTGAGACATTGAAACTAGTCAAAGAACATATCAAACCTGGAATTTCCACTGCGGAACTTGACAAAATTGCTAGAGAGTTTATAATATCAAAAGGGGCTAAACCATCATTCTTACATTATAATGGATTCCCAGCAAGTATTTGTACATCGATTGATGATGTGATTGTACATGGGATACCCCGAAAAGACGTTATATTAGAAGAAGGACAAATAATCGGTATTGATGCTGGTGTGTACTATAACCATTATCATACTGATGCGGCTAGAACATTTGCAGTGGGCAAAATAAGTGCGGAAAAGCAAAAACTAATAGATGTGACCAAACAAAGCTTTTTTGATGGACTCAAAGGTATAAAGGCTGGCAGTAGGCTGGGCGACATATCTGGGCAAGTGCAGAAATCTGTTGAAAAACATGGTTTTTCGGTAGTGAGAGATTTGGTAGGTCACGGATGTGGTGCGAAATTGCATGAATTTCCAAATGTGCCGAACTACGGTTATATGGGGACGGGGATAACTCTACAAGAGAATCAGACGCTCGCTATAGAACCTATGGTGAATATGGGTACGTACAAGGTAACTTTTCGCGGACCATGGGATTGCAAGACGCAAGATGGATTGCCTTCTGCACACTATGAGAATACTGTAGTGATTAAGGCTGATGGAGTGCAAATTTTGACTGATCTTGGTGGCGAAATCTAATATAGGAGAATATTAAATTGAGTAAAGATGATGTGATTGAAACCGAAGGCGTGGTAGTAGAAACTATGCCTGGGGCGACATTTAAAGTGAAAATCGCAAGCGGACACATTGTGACTGCATATCTGTCTGGAAAACTCTGGAAAAACCTTATTAGAGTTTATGAGGGGGATACTGTAAAACTCGAGATGAGCCCTTACGATTTGACTAAGGCTCGTATTGTATGGCGAAATAAATAACTAAAAGGAGTTATATATGAAAGTTAGAGCAAGTGTTAAACCTATTTGCAATAAATGCAAAGTAATAAAGAGAGAAGGAAAAGTTCGCGTTATATGCGAAAATCCTAAACATAAGCAAGTACAAGGTTAAAAATAACTGCGGGGAAGCGGCAATTTTCCCTCGCATCTATATAAATAAAACAAATGGAGGATTATTATGGCACGTATAGCTGGCGTAGATTTACCAAATGATAAGAGGGTCGAAATCGGTCTTACTTACATATATGGTATCGGCAGACAATCTGCAACTAAGATTCTTGAAGCAACAAAAATAAACCCAGATACTAGGGTGAAAGATTTGTCTGAAGCCGAGATTTCTAAAATTCGTGAATATATCGAAAAGAAATGCGTGGTAGAAGGTGATCTGAAGCGTGAAGTGGGAATGAGCATCAAAGGCTTGATGGAAATCGGTTGTTATCGCGGTATCCGTCATAGAAAGAATTTGCCTTGCAGAGGTCAAAAGACTTCTTCAAATGCTCGTACACTAAAGGGCAGAAGAAATTCTACTATTAAGAAGAAATAACCACATTTAAGGAGGAATTTAAGTTAATGGCTGGACAGGTCAAGAAAACTAATAAGAAAAGAAAGATTACTACTTCCGTTGACAAGGGTGTTGTACATATTCACGCTTCTTTTAATAATACACTGGTAACTATTACAGATGTGGCTGGTAACGTACTCGCTTGGAGTTCTGCTGGCGCTCTAGGTTACAAAGGTAACAAAAAGAGCACTCCTTTTGCTGCAAGTCAAGCAGCTGAAACTGCTGCTAAAGGCGCAAAAGAGTATGGACTAAAATCTGTAGAAGTCCTTGTAAAAGGTCCTGGTAATGGTAGAGAGGCTGCAGTTCGCGCTCTTGCAAACCAAGATCTAGAAGTGACGATGATTCGTGATGTTTCACCTATCGCGCACAATGGTTGTAGACCACCTAAAAGAAGAAGAGTTTAATTAATTGAAAAAATTTGTGCTTTTGCACAGAAGGGAGGAAAGTATTTAATGGCAAAATATACTGATGCTGCTTGCAGACTTTGCAGAACAGAAGGTACTAAGCTATTTTTGAAAGGTGATAGATGCCTTTCTAAAAAGTGCGCTATGGAAAAGAGACCAGTAGCACCTGGTCAACATGGTGCCGCTAGAAAGAAGACCAGTGAGTATAAACTGCAACTTCGTGAAAAACAAAAAGTAAAGAGAGCATATGGTGTGCTAGAAAAGCAATTTAGAAGTTATTATGAAGAAGCTGAAAGACAAAGAGGTGTCACTGGTGAGACAATGTTGTCACTACTCGAGAGAAGATTGGACAACGTGGTATATCGCTTAGGCTTGGGTGTTTCTAGAAGTCAAGCTAGACAAATCGTAAATCACGGACTAATCACTGTAAATGGTAAGAGCGTAAATATACCATCTTATCAGATAAAAGCAGGTGATGTAGTCGCTGTCAAAGAAACCAAACAAAAGAGCGCATTATTTACTAACGTAAAGAGTGCTAAGGTGGTTACACCTAAGTGGTTGGACTTTGATTCATCTAAATTGTCTGGTAAAGTCGTAAGACTACCAGCACGTGAAGATATCGACTTGAACATAGAAGAGCATTTAATTGTCGAGTTGTATTCGAGATAAGGAGGGTAATATGTTACAAATTGAAAAACCAAGAATTTCCGTTCGTGAAGAAAAAAATGGTGCTGTTGCTAAATTTGTACTAGAACCACTAGAGAGGGGTTTTGGCGTGACAATAGGTAATGCGCTGAGGCGTGTATGTTTGTCTGCTCTTCCTGGTGCTGCTGTCATTGGAATCAAAATTGAGGGAGTAGAACATGAGTTCTCTTCTATCCGTGGGGTAAAAGAAGACGTTACAGAAATAGTTCTAAACTTAAAGGGATTGGCTGTAAAGACATCTTCACAAGACCCAGCCTTTAGAAAGGTGTTGCATCTGTCTTGCCATAAGCCTGGTAGAGTAACTGGTGCGGATATTAATTTTGATGATGAAGTAGAAATATTGAACCCAGACCTATTGATCTGCACACTGGAAACAGATGCAAAACTAGAGATGGATATATTCATTGGCAGAGGTCGTGGATATGTATCTGCAGATAAGAATAAAGATATGAGCCAACCTATTGGTTATATCGCTATGGATTCTAACTTTACACCACTGTCTCGTGTAAGTTATGAAGTAGAGAATACTCGTGTCGGTCAAAATACTGACTATGATAAGTTGATATTTGAACTAGAGACAAATGGAACCTGCACTGCAAAGGAATTGATTTCATTGGCTGCTAAATTGATGAATGATCACTTGGCTCTATTTATTGATTTTGTTGCTGAGATGAAATCTGCTTCGCTATTGGTTTCTCGTGAAGAAGACAAGGTTCAAAAACTCTTAGAGATGAGTGTAGAAGATATGGATCTATCCGTTCGTTCTTATAACTGTTTGAAGAGAGCAGGTATCAATGTGGTACAAGATCTCATCAATAGAACTGAAGAGGATATGCTCAAAGTTAAAAACTTGGGAAGAAAATCCCTGGATGAAGTTATCGCTAAACTGGCTTCACTTGGACTTTCTTTGAAACCAACTGAAGACTAATTTAAGGAGAAGGAAATATGAATACGCAAAAATTGTCAAGACCAACTGATGAACGTAAGGCTATGCTCCGTGGACTAGTATCTGATCTACTATGGTATGGAAAAGTAGAGACTACTACTGATCGCGCAAAAGCTGTCGCTCGCCAGGCTGAAAAATATATTACTTTGGCAATCAATTCATACGAAGATGTCGTTACAGAGGATAAAAAGACCACTGTAAAAGGTAAAGAGAAGACTGTAAAAGTAAGTAAAGATGGTCCAAAGAAGCTGGCTGCTCGTAGAAAGCTGCTTGGAAACCTTTACTTTAGACAGGAAGCCATTATGAAAGGCGAAAAACCTTCTAGCTATAAGGCTAGAATCAAGGGTATTGAAAATCCATTGATTGAGAAGATCTTTGATGAAATTGCACCTAAGTATGCAGCAAGAAAGAATGAATTAGGCCAGGGCGGTGGTTACACTAGAGTAGTAAAGACTGGTGTAAGACGCGGAGATAACGCTATGACTGCTATTGTAGAATTAATATAGTAGGAATATTCGCTCAGTTATTTTATTTATATAGAAAGGAACTCGAAAGAGTTCTTTTTTTGATGTGATGAAGGCTATTTTTATTTGTTTGTTTTTAGATTTTGTTGTACAATATAAGGGAATAATTGGGCAGAGGGCATTTATGAGCAAAAATAAAGAGGATCGCAACAATAAGAAAAGGAAATTAGAGGAACAGCAATGTCTATTCCCAGAATTGCAAGCATCTAAAGATAAGCAAGATAAGAAAATGCAAAAACAAATAATGAAGCAAAATAAGAAAAAGCAAAGACTCGAAAAAAAGGCAGAAAAGCAAAAGCAGAAGGAACTGGATAGCCATGCCAATGATGATGTCGCTGTGTATAATGATGATGGCAAATGGTTTAGACTAGATAATGCTGGTACTATATATCCAGCAGTGGTGAAAGAAGGGTATATGTTTGTATATAGATTTTCGGCGGTGTTGACATATGTCGTTGACGAACATGTATTGCAGCAGGCTGTAAATGATATCTTGCCGAGATTCCCGACATTTAATGTGTCTTTGCGTAGAGGAGTGTTTTGGTATTATCTAGAACGCAGAAATATG
>Ga0310696_10006528_pt1 | contig 13818 bp, 16 predicted proteins | sample AusTroGonzalo_MG_4_FD_203885 | JGI IMG/M metagenome (GOLD analysis project Ga0310696, IMG submission 203885) | Bovine rumen microbial communities from tropical cattle in Woodstock, Queensland, Australia - Gonzalo_02 (v2) (version 2) | ecosystem: Host-associated > Mammals > Digestive system >... | reverse complement strand
CAAAGTGCTGAGAAAGAGCTATGACGGAAGCATATGGTGGGTGCAGGTGGATTTCCGGAACGGGAACAAGAACAGCTATCGGGTCTGGACCGGTGTGAAACGGGTGGACGTGGATCTGAACAAGGTGAAGGAAGACCAGCGGATCTGTGACTGTGATATTTACCCAACCTCAGACACCTGGTTCGGCCCCGGGGGCAACTATGCCAAAGCGAATATATCCATCAACAGATCCGCAGTCGGTACGATCCGCGGGAAAGAAAACGGATACGTTGACGTGGAATACTGGTATGAGGACGACGGTTACGACGGAAGCCACCGGATCTGGATTCCGGAAAGCGCGGTTTATAACCTGTATTACGGAGATTATTCCGGTGAATAACCATAACAACAAACAACACGGAAACAACTATTCCGGGGAAAACCTGTTTCACCCGGAGGGATGAATCGGAGGAAAAAAGGACCATGAAGAAGGCGGAAACATTCAGAAGAATTATCATTACGCTGATGGCGGCGATATTGCTGACCGTTACCGCGACGGCCGCGGCTGAAAGCGCGGACAGCAAGGCGAAGACGGAAAGCTTCAGGACTGTCGGGAATATCGTCACTTTCGGACGGTATGAACAGGACAATGATCCGACGAACGGTCCGGAAGAGATCGAATGGATTGTACTGGATGTTGCTGACGGGGAGAATCCCAAGGCGCTGCTGCTGAGTAAATACGGCCTGGACGCGAAACAGTACAATCATCGTTATGAACCGATCACCTGGGAAGAATGCTCCCTGAGAAGCTGGCTGAATGATGAGTTTCTGAAAACCGCCTTTAACGAAAAGGAACAGGACGCGATCCTGGTCACTGAAGTAGATAACAGCCCGGAGCAGGGATATATCGAATGGGCCGATGTCATAAGCGGGAACGACACACAGGACAAGGTTTTTCTGCTGAGCTGTGCCGAAGCGAAGCAATATCTTGATGTAACGCCTGAAAACAAAGAGAATATCAAGGCACGGGTAGCCCCGACTCCTTACGCGATTGCCCAAAGCGCATGGGTGAACAACAAATATCTGACAGCAGACGGGGAACCCGCCGGCAGATGGTGGCTGCGTTCGCCCGGCCGCTACGAGTACCGCGCGGCCCACGTGATCGGCAACGGGTCGCTCCAGAACTCCCACGTATCCGCCGCAGCCGATCATTACGGCGGCGGGGTGGTACGCCCCGCACTCTGGCTGAACCTGGATGCCGATATTTTCTGATTACGAAGACCATTACAGAAAACCATACAGAGGCGGTCAAAAAATGATGTATATGGTAAATGAGATCTTTCCGGGAATCCGGCATATCACGGAGACAATGGGCGTCGGTTTTACGCTGATTGAAGGCAGTGAGCGAGCTATTCTTTTCGATACAGGATACGGGATGGAGGACGTGAAGGCATTCATCGGGACACTGACGGAGAAACCGGTATCAGTACTGCTTTCCCACGGGCATCACGATCATATGCTGGGCGCCAGGTGGTTCCCAAAGACCTATTTGTGCGAAGAGGACACGGAAGAATTCCTGGAAAGGACCGGGAGGGGACAGCGCACGAAGGTCGAATCGCAGGCAAAAGCGCAAAATGTTCCCGTGCCGGAGGATTTCATGACGGCTGAGATTGCTCTTCCAGAAGCAATCCGATTCAATGAAAAAGCGGGACCTTTTGACCGCAGAAGGGAAAACCCCGGAAGCCTGGAGGTTCAGATCATCAAAGTGCCCGGACATACGCCGGGCAGCATCGTATTGTATGTACCGGAAGATGATCTGCTGCTGACAGGAGACGACTGGAATCCCTGCACATGGATGTGGTTCCCGACATCAGTTGCGGCCCATCTCTGGCGGAACAGGATGAAGGAACTGATCCGGATCCTTGAGGAAGAAAACGGAAGGGAGATCCGGAACGTAATCTGTTCCCACCAGCCGATGAGGAGAGATGGCAGGGAACTGAAGGAATTCCTGGAGTATATAACCGACGAGCGCCTGGTGAACGCGCCGGCGATTGATATGGGCGCGCCGATCAACACACACGAGGTCAGAAATGACGAAAAAGGATGGCAGCTCATATTTGACCGGGATAAAGCCGTCTAAGTTTTGTTCTCTTTTTAAAAGTACATTGCGAAAGAAAACCGAATAGAGTAAAATAATCTGTATTCCTATGCAATTGGAGGAGAAGATATGTATCCTATTGTCAAAAAGTGCGTTCTGAACGAAACAGTAACGCTGATGGAAATCGAAGCGCCGCTGGTGGCCCGGAAGGCAAAGCCGGGGCAGTTTATTATTTTCCGGATTGACGAAGAGGGGGAACGGGTCCCGCTGACGATCGCCGGGTACGATCGGGAGAAGGGAACAGTGACCATTATCTTCCAGAAGGTGGGTTATACGACCGAGAAGCTGGACACGCTGAACGAGGGTGACAGCCTCCTCGATTTTGTAGGACCGCTGGGCGAACCGAGCCATACGGAAGGAATCCGCCGCTGTGCGGTGATCGGGGGCGGCCTGGGCGTAGCCATTGCCTATCCGCAGGCGAAAGCCCTGCACGATGCCGGCGCGGAGGTTGACCTGATTGTCGGCTTCCGAAATGAACACCTGATTATCCTGAAGGATGAGCTGGAAGCGGCCTGCACCAACCTGATCATCATGACAGACGACGGCAGCAACGGCAATAAAGGGTTTGTGACCCAGGCGCTGCAGAAGCAGATTGACGCCGGGCGCGGCTACGATACCGTGATCGCGATCGGTCCGCTGCCGATGATGAAGGCCGTATGCGAGATGACCAAAGAGCCGAAGATCAAAACGATCGTCAGCATGAACCCCATCATGATCGACGGGACGGGCATGTGCGGTGGCTGCCGCCTGACGGTCGGCGGGGAGACAAAGTTCGCCTGCGTGGACGGTCCGGATTTCGATGGCCATCTGGTGGACTTTGACGAGGCGATGGCGCGGGGACGCATGTTCCGGCCGGAAGAAGCAAAAGCCAAAGAGAAGCATCTTTGCCGGCTGACCGGAGAGGAGAGATAACGATGGCAAATATGAGTCTGCAGAAACATCCCATGCCGGAGCAGGATCCACAGGTCCGGGCCGGGAATTTCAAGGAAGTCGCACTGGGGTATACTCCCGAAATCGCCGTGGAGGAAGCACAACGCTGCCTGCACTGCAAGAACGCCCCCTGCATAACCGGGTGCCCGGTGAACGTACCGATTCCGGACTTCATCGATAAAATCAAAGAAGGAGATTTTGACGGCGCCTATCAGGTGATCCGCTCCCAGAACGCTTTGCCCGCGATCTGCGGACGGGTCTGTCCCCAGGAATCCCAGTGTGAGAGCAAATGTGTACGGGGAATCAAGGGCAATCCCGTCGGCATCGGCCGGCTGGAACGGTTCGCAGCGGATACTGCGATGGCGGCCGGCAAAGCTACCGCGGAGAAGGTTCCTGCCTGCGGGAAAAAGGCGGCGGTCATCGGCAGCGGACCTGCGGGACTGACCTGCGCGGGCGTACTGGCCAAGGCCGGCTGGGACGTGACGGTCTATGAAGCACTGCATACGGCCGGCGGCGTGCTGATGTACGGCATTCCGGAATTCCGGCTTCCCAAGGCGCTGGTGGAAAGAGAAATCAGCAGCCTGAAGGAGCTGGGTGTGAAGATCGTTACCAACGCGGTGGCCGGGAAAGCTTTTACGGTAGATGAACTTCTGGAGGAAGGCAACGAAGCGGTGTTCATCGGCAGCGGTGCGGGGCTTCCGAATTTTCAGAAGATTCCCGGGGAAAGCCTCTGCGGCGTATACTCCGCCAACGAGTTCCTGACCCGGCTGAACCTGATGAAAGCCTATACCTTCCCGGAACATGATACGCCGGTCAAGATCGGCGCTCATGTAGCGGTTATCGGCGGCGGCAACGTGGCGATGGACGCGGCCCGCTGCGCCAAGCGGCTGGGTGCCGAGGTGACCATCCTGTACCGCCGCAGCGAGGCTGAGATGCCGGCCAGGGCTGAAGAAGTCCATCACGCAAAGGAAGAAGGCATTCATTTCCATATGCTGACGGCTCCTACCTCCATCGAGGGAGACGAGAACGGTTTCGTGAAGTCGATCCGCTGCATCGAGATGAAACTGGGCGAGCCGGACGAACGCGGAAGAAGACGGCCTGTACCGATTGAGGGCAGCGAATACGAGCTGCCGATGGAGACAGTAATCGTCGCGATCGGAAACAGTCCGAACCCGCTGATCAAGAAAACCACACCGGATCTGCCCACAGAAAAATGGGGCGGGATCCAGACAGACGAGAACGGACGGACGGGTAAAAAGAATGTTTATGCCGGCGGCGATGCCGTGACCGGCGCCGCAACCGTCATCCTGGCTATGGGTGCTGGGAAGAAAGCCGCGGCGGCGATCCTGGAGGATCACCCCGTCTGACCGGACCGGAAAGAGAGGAACTATGTTCGGGTTTGATGAGCGATATGCCATGTTCGATATCACACCGGTGGAAAACCAGTTTATCCTGGAATATCTGCCGGATGCCAAGGGAGACTATATAAAGGTCTACCTTTACGGACTGATGCGCTGCTATCATCCCGAAGACGACATGAATCTCGGACGGATGAGCCGGGAACTGAACATGACGGAAGACGATGTCACCACCGCATTCCGCTACTGGGAACGGCGGGGACTGGTCCGGCGCGTCAGCGATAAACCGCCGAAATGGCAGTACATCAACATCAAACAAAAGGATCTTTCCGGCGCAGAGGCAAAAGATCCGGAATATGAAGCATTCAGCGACGCTGTCTATGCCGCCTTCGACAAGGTGCGCAGGCTGCATGGCAGTGAGCTCAGCAAATGCTTTGAATGGCGGGAGGACATGAAGCTTCCGACCGAAGTGATTGTGATGCTGCTGAACCATATGGTTGAAGTCAAGGGACGGAACTTCAAAATCGCTGACGCGGAGAAAGTTGCCGTACGCATGGCGGAAGAGGATATCCGCACGGTGGACGCGGCGGAGGAGTTCTTCACGCGGGACGGACAGGCCTATGAAGCTGTACGGGGAATTCTGAAAAAGCTCGGAAAACGGAATCTGCCTTCCGAAGCACAGGTCAATCTGTATCTGAAATGGACAAAGGAATGGCATTTCACGCCGGACGCGATCGAAGAAGCAGTCAAGCTGACCGCAAAAGGCGATCCGAGCATGGGCTATCTGGACGGAATTCTCAAAGGCATGCGCCGGGAGAACGGAACAGACATCGAACTGAACAAAGACAAAGTCATCAATTCACGCAAGCGTTCAGACGCGTTACGGGAGATTCTGAAAGAACTGGGACACGGCGAAGTTACTCCGCAGAATCTGGCACTGTATGACGGGATGAAGAAACTGTATCCCCAGGATGTGATCCTGACCGCAGCACGCGAATGCGGCCACAGCGGAAAAGGCCCCGAGGATGTGCTGAAGCTTCTGGAAAGCTGGAAAGCAAAGGGCCTCGAAACCGGAGAACAGGTAGAGGCCTATGTGCAGGCGTTCCACAATCAGACGGACCTGATCAGGGAACTTCGGTCCGTCTGGGGAATGAATGTTTCGCGGATCAGCAAAACAGACCGGAGTTTCATCGCCAGATGGGAAAAAGAAATGGGATTCAGCCCGGAAATGATCATGGCGGCGGCGCCCCTGGCCTCTGACGCCAATATCCCGATGATCTATCTGGACTCAATCCTGAAGGGATACAAGGAGAAGGGCATTACCACGCCGGAGCAGGCAGCAAAGGAACGAAAACAGTACCGAACCGCCGGAAAGGCAAAACCAACCAAAACCGTGAGCGCCCAGCAGTATGATCAGCGCGACTATTCCGGCGTACAGGACGAACTGCTCGCGCAGCAGGATAAGGAAATGGAAGAATACCTGCTCAAAGAGAACGGAGGAAAACCCGATGCGTGAAGATCTGCTGCGGGAGCTGGAAACCGAATATGACCGGATCCGCGCGGAGAACGAACGGACCGAAAAGGCCCGGAAGGAAAAGATCCGTACGGAACAGCCTGAAATCTATGCGCTGGTGCTGGAACGCGAGAATCTTGTGTTCGGAACGCTGAGAGCGATTCTGAACAGAAACGCGGAAACAGAGAACCTGCCGGAGAAGATGGAACGGATATCCGCGGAGATCCGCAGCAAGCTGACAGCTGCAGGGTTTCCGGCAGATTATCTGGCACCGGTATATCGCTGTCCGGTCTGCAAGGATACGGGCAGAGCCGGAGAACTGATCAAAGAACCATGCGAATGCTTGAAAAAAGCCTATCAGCAGAAACTACGGTCAGCCATCGGGCTGAATGCCGAGAAACGGGAAAGTTTTGAGACGTTTGACCTTTCACTTTTTCCGGATGAGCCGCTTCCGGGAAAGAATTACAGCCAGCGGATGCTGATGAAGAAACGCAGGGATGACTGCAGAGATTGGGCAGATCAATATCCCAATGTATCGAGCCGGAATATGCTTCTGACGGGGAAATCCGGACTCGGAAAGACTTTTTTGCTTCACGCGGTCGCTGAGCGGCTGATCGAACGGAATGTGAATGTGCTGATCATCAGCGCATACAAACTGCTGGAACTCGTCCGAAAGGCCTATTTTTCCAATGATGAGAGCGCAGGGGAACTTTCGGAGACCGATGTGCTGATGATCGACGATCTCGGCAGCGAACCGCTGATGCAGAACGTGACGGTAGAACAGCTGTTCAACCTGCTGAATGAACGGCTGAACAGCGGGCTTTCCACGATCATCTCCACGAATCTGACCATGGAGGAACTGCAGGGCCGGTATACGGAGCGGATCGCATCACGGCTGCGGGACAAGAACAACTGGAAGGTCATTACACTGGAAGGAAAGGACATTCGCAGCTGAGGAGGACGTAAGATGAACATCCAGATCTACTGCGGCAAGAAAAACTTTGACGCGCAGAAGGCAGAACGATGGTTTAAGGAACGGCGGATCCCGTTTCAGGCGCTGGATCTGAAAAAGCATAAGCTCGGAGAACGGGAGATCCGGCTGATGCTTTCGGCCATCGGGATGGAAAACCTGATTGACCGGGAAGACAAGAAGGTAAAAGAACATCCCGCCTGCTACTATGACAAAGCTGAGATGCTGATTCCGGCGATCCAGGAGAATCCCTGGCTGCTGAAGCTGCCGATTGTCCGCAACGGAAACAAGATAACACAGGGGTATCAGCCGGAACAATGGGAGAAGTGGGAATGAAAATACACGGATTACAGAAAATGACGCTGCTGGATTTCCCGGAAAGGGTAGCCTGCACCGTTTTTTTTGGCGGCTGCGATATGCGGTGTCCTTTCTGCCATAACGCGGAACTGCTTGACGGAACGGCACCGACTGTGATGGATGATGAAGAACTGCTCACCTTCCTGAAAAAACGGCAGGGACTGCTGGACGGCGTTGTCTTTACAGGCGGGGAACCGCTGCTGCAGAAAGATTTGCCGGAACTGACGGCAAAAATACGGGAACTTGGGTATCCGGTGAAACTGGATACGAACGGGATGCATCCGGACAGAATGGAACGGATGATCAAAAAAGGGCTGGTTCAATATGTGGCAATGGACATCAAAAACAGTCCGGACCGATACGCGGAGACTGCAGGACTGACGGAGATGGATCTGACGCCGGTACGGGACAGTGTTGACCTGCTGCTGAACGGCGAAACGGATTATGAGTTCCGCACGACCGCGGTGGCGGAACTGCATGACGACAGGAGTTTCGAGCAGATCGGACAATGGATCAGAGGAGCGAAGCATTATTACCTGCAGAAGTTCACAGACCGCGATACGGTTCCGTTTGAGGGATTGCATGCCCCGACGGATGAGCAGATGAGAAAATGGGCGGAGATGCTTCGACCCGGTATTCCGGGGGTTGAGTTGAGAGGGCTGGAATAAATAAGAGGGCTTTTCGATCGCCCCTTAAACCCCTTCGGTTGATGAGTCTTAAATGGAAGAAGAGAATTATTATGTTGCTCAGAAACGGAAATGTGTTTGACGGGGAACAGTTTCAGGAAGGGATGGAAGTCCGTCTTTCCGGAGAGATTGTTGCGGAGACCGGCTATGACCTGCAAGCTGCCGGCGGGGAAAAGATTATTGACCTGGAAGGAGATTATCTGCTGCCGGGCTTTGTGGATGTTCATATTCACGCGTTCAAAGGCAGGGACACAATGGAAGGCGAAGACGCTGTACGGCATATGAGCAGGGAACTGCTCCGGTATGGCGTCGCCGGGTTCTGTCCGACGACGATGAGCGCGGATGAGGAAGACACCCTGAAGGCGGTGACCGGAATCCGCGCTGTGATGGATGATCCGGAAACAGAGGGGGCCGCTGTGCTCGGAGTGCATATGGAAGCGCCTTTTCTGCAGGAAGAACGGGCCGGCGCGCAGCGGAAGGTGTTTTTTCAGGATCCGGACTGGGACGCTTTTGAACGGATGACAGGCGGACGGACAGATTCTGTCCGACTGGTTACCATGGCTCCGGAAAGGATGGGAAGCGAAGCTTTTATCCGGAAAGCCGCATTGAAAGGTATCCATGTTTCCGTGGGCCACACAAGCGCGGACGCGGAGACGTTTCATCAGGCTGTGAAATGGGGCGCAGACCACGTGACCCATACCTTTAACGCGCAGACACCGCTCAGGCATCGGGAACCCGGGATTCCCGGCGCCGCGCTGACTGAAGACAGAGTTTACTGTGAGATGATCTGTGACGGGATTCATCTGCATCATGACATTGTACGGCTGATAGCTCGATGCAAAGGAGCAGGGAAAGCGGTTGCAATCACCGACGCGATGGAGGCTGCCGGCATGCAGGAAGGAGATTACGCCCTCGGCGGACAGCGGGTCATTGTGAAGGAGGGGGCCGCGAGACTTACGGACGGCACACTGGCCGGGTCGGTGCTGACGATGCCGAAGACACTGGAGAACCTGATTCATCTGTTCGGGATTGATCCGGCGGGAGCATGTGCGATGTGTACTTCGACACCGGCGGCATCGATCGGCGCGGCGGGATTTGGCCATATTGCGGCCGGGAGTCCGGTTCCTCTGACACGGTGGAGCAGGGATTGGAAAATGATGGGAATTGTCATGTGAGATACTGAATGGTATAATCAATCAGTGCTGAGAACAAGGATGTCGCGGCTGCGGCCGCGACAGGGGACTTTCCGATCGGCACCCTGGATCCCTTCGGCCGAATTCTTGCATGAGTTAAAACGGAAAAAAGAGGTGAATACAGATTGCGCAGCATGACCGGGTACGGGAGCGGGAAGGTTGAAAAGAACGGATGGGAAGTGACCGTTGATCTGAAAACGGTCAACCACCGGTTTCTGGATATGAGCCTGCGGCTTCCCAGGACTCTCGCTTTTCTGGAGCAGACGGTCAGGGAAGAAGTCGGCAAACAAATCAAGCGCGGGCACGTGGATGTGTTTCTGACGGTCACAAGGCCGGCGGGATCCGCGTCCCAGGTGGACTGCGACCCGGATCTGGCTGTTCTGTACAGCTACGCAGCGGAACAGATCTCCGCGAAAGCTGACGTCCCGAATGACTTGACGGCCAGCCGGCTGATGAGAATGGAAGGCGTGGTGACGCTGACTGAAGCGAAAATGGATGAAGACGCGGTGAGCGCTGCATGCAAAGCGGCAGCGGAAGCGGCGGCGGCACAGGTGACACTGATGCGCGAAAAAGAAGGCATCCACCTGAAAGAAGACCTGAAAACACATCTGGACGCCGCGGCTGCGCTGCGGGGGAAGATCTGTGAGCGGGCGCCGATGGTCGTAACAGAATACCGTGAAAAGCTGGAAGGACGGCTGAAACAGCTGAATGCCGACGGCGTTGAACCGCAGCGCCTGGCGCAGGAAGTTGCAATTATCGCGGACCGCTGTGCAATCGATGAGGAACTGGCCCGGCTGGAAAGCCACATCAGGCAGATGAATCAGTATCTGGAAGCAACCGGGGAAATCGGGAAAAAGATGGATTTTCTGATTCAGGAAATGAACCGGGAAGCGAACACTATCGGATCCAAAGCTTCCGACGCAACAATCGCTCAGCATGTGGTTGACCTGAAGAGCGAGATCGAAAAACTGCGCGAACAGATCCAGAATGTGGAGTGACGAAAGATGAAGCTGGTGAACATCGGTTACGGAAACATGATGGCCGCGGAACGCCTGATCGCGATCGTATCCCCGGAGGCCGCACCGATCCGGCGCATGGTTCAGGATGCGCGGGATTCGGGAAGAGTCATCGACGCGACATGCGGCCATAAGACCCGCGCGGTCATCGTGACCGATTCAGAACATGTTATTCTTTCACCGCTGCTGCCGGAGACAGTAGCGGCCCGGATAGATGAGCGAAAAGGGATGGAGGAAGACGCATGAAAGAGAATAGGAAGGGAATGCTTTTGGTGATTTCCGGTCCATCGGGCGCCGGAAAGGGCACGCTTGTCTCCAGACTGCTGGACAAGGATCCCACATTCTGCTTTTCCGTGAGCGTGACGACACGGGGACGCAGGGAAAATGAGATTGAAGATGTTCATTACCACTTTATTTCTGACGAGGAATATGATAAACTGCTTGCCGAGGACGCATTTATCGAGCACGCAAGCGTCCACGGACACCGGTACGGTACGCTGAAGAGCGAGGTCTACGAGCGGATGGAACGCGGGCAGAATGTGCTGCTGGACATTGATCCGCAAGGCGCGAGAACCGTGATGAGCAAAGAAAAGGACTGCGTGAGCGTGTTCATCCTTCCGCCGAGCTATCATGATCTGAAAGTCAGGCTACACACCCGCAATACCGAGAAGGAGGAAGAAATCCAGCGACGACTGAACAATGCCAGAGGCGAGATTCAGCAGATGGGCAAATACCGATATCTCATTGTGAACGATGATCTGGATCTTGCGTTTGAGCAACTGATGGCCGTCGTCCGGGCGGAGAAACAGAATTCTGTCCGGTATTTCCCGAAAGTGGAAGAATAAGGCCTGAATGAAGGAAAGAAAAAAGAGAGTAAACAGGAAGAATCTGAGGAGGAAAAGAAATGTCTATTGTTGATCCGAGCGTACTGGAACTGCTGAACCATGCCGACAGCCGCTATACACTGGTTGTGGAAGCGAGCAAGCGCGGCCGTGAGATCGTCAACGGTGCCCTGCCGATGATTGACGCGGACGGCATGAAGCCGCTGAAGACTGCCGTTGAGGAAATCAACCGCGGCCTGCTGACTTACGATAAGCCTGTTGAGCAGGAGGAGCAGAACTGATATGGATCTGACCGGCAGAGAAATAGTGCTGGGAGTGACGGGAGGCATCGCGGCGTACAAAAGCGCCGAGATTGTCTCCCGTTTACGTCATCTCGGGGCCAGTGTCCATGTGATCATGACAAAAAACGCCGCCGAGTTTGTGACACCGCTGACATTTCAGACTCTTTCAGCGAATCAGGTGGTGACAAACACTTTCGATGCTCCCGAATACTGGAATGTTGAACATGTAGCCCTGGCCAAGCTGGCAGAGGTTTTCGTGATTGCGCCGGCGACGGCAAACATCCTGGCCAAGATGGCAAACGGTATTGCGGATGACATGCTTTCCACAACCGTGCTTGCGACAAAGGCGCCGATCCTGGTAGCCCCGGCAATGAATACGGGCATGTGGATGGCTGAAGCAACAAAACAGAATGTGAAGACGCTGAAGGAGCGCGGTGTCCGGATGATCGGCCCGGAGAACGGGATTCTTGCCTGCGGCGACGAAGGCACCGGGCGGATGAGCGAACCGGAAACGATCGTAGAGGAAATACGCAGGATCCTGACGCAAAAGCAGGATTTCGCGGGGAAAAAGGTGCTGGTTACCGCCGGGGCTACGCGTGAACGGCTGGATCCGGTACGGTTCATCACCAATGATTCAAGCGGAAAGATGGGATTTGCGATCGCGGAAGCGGCGCGGAACAGGGGCGCGGAAGTTACCGTGATCCGCGGAAGCGTCACGGCAGAAATTCCGGCCGGGGTCCGCGTGATTCCGGTTGAATCAGCCCGAGATCTGTATGACGCGATGATGAAGGAAGCGCCCGAGCAGGACGTGATCATCCAGGCGGCCGCCGTATCCGATTACCGGCCGGCAGAGCAGAAGAATAAAAAAATCAAGAAAGCCAGCGGCGAAAACCTGATCCTTGAACTGACGGAGAATCCAGATATTGCCAGAGCCGTCGGCGAAAAAAAGAAACCGGGCCAGACGCTGGTCGGCTTTGCCGCGGAGACAGACAACGTCCAGAAAAATGCGAAGAGCAAGCTGACTAAGAAGAATCTGGAAATGATTGTGGCAAACGACGTGACAAAACCCGGCGCCGGGTTCAACGTCGATACGAATATCGCCGCGCTGATCACAGCGGACGGAATCGAGGAACAGCCGCTGCAGACCAAAAGGCAGCTCGCGGAGAAGATTCTAGACAGAATACTTGAAATACGGAACAGGCAAACAACGTGAGAAAGAAAATGAGGTAACGACTAATCCGCCACTGTCTGATCGAAGGGAAGGTCGAGGGTATTGGTCCCGTCGTTCCAGAGGCGATCGAGACCGTAGAAGGCGCGCTCGTCCCGGTGGAAGAGGTGGACGATCAGGTGACCGTAATCCAAAACGATCCAGCGTCCTTCCCGACGGCCTTCACTGCGGCGAAGGATCTGAGATTCTTCCGCCATCATTTCATCCACGGCATCGGCCAGGGATGTGACCTGATTGGGGTTGCGGCCGGAAGCAATAACCATATTGTCACAAAGGACCGTGAGATGGGAGACGTTGAGCACAACGATGTCCCGGGCTTTCCGGTCGTAGAGCAGCTGAGCCAGACGGAGAGAGAGTTCCTGATCCTGCATTTGGGTTCCTCCTTGCATCAGAGTGGAGAGTTAAGGTTAAAAGGTTAAGATAAGGTGGATTTCAGCCAGGCGATCGTGTTCCGGGTGCGGGGATGAAGGTATTTGCCGCGGGATGTAACATAATCTGCAGTGCCTTCCAGCGAGAGCAGGAGCGCACGTTCAAGGGAGGACTCCGCCAGGGCGCGGACCTCCTCGAGATGGGGGTAGGATTCGCGGAGTGGCTCAATGGAATCCGACAGGCAGACACACATATCCAGCCGCGTCATCCCCGGGAAACCGGTATTGTGGTACGAGATAGCCTGGAGAACTTCCGGATCCGTCATCCCATACTCTTCCCGGGCAACCCAGGAACCAACCACGGAATGGAGCAGCGCGCCTGAGGCAAGCATTTCCTGATCATCCGTAAGGGAATACTCCACGGCGATGCGTTGCATCTCTTCCAGCGGGAGAGATTTGGCGCAGTCATGCAGGAGACCGGCCTGCTCGGCTCTGAGGGAATCAATTCCGTGAATACGGGCCAGATGGCGCGACATCCAGGCGACCGAAAGGGAATGCGCAAAGCGACCCGGCTTCAGAGAAGCGGAAAGCTTACCAACCCAAAGAGGTGAACGGGGATCGCGAAGCGGTTCGGATTCCAGAAGGGACAAAGCGGCCTGCACCTGCTTGTTAGAGGCAAGCTCAGCATCAATACCCGGAATCGTCAAGATCTGTTTTGCCAACGAAATATCCTCCTGTATACCACAACAAAGATATTATAAACGAAAAAGGCGTGATAGGGAAGCACTTTCAGAACAAAATTTTAAAGAATGTCTTGCTTTTTCATTTTCAACGTGATATTATCTCTTGCGATGGTTTTTTAAGGATCCTAAGGGGAGGTGAACCGAGTTGCCGAATATCCAGTCCGCAAAGAAGCGCGTTAAGGTCAGCGAGAAGAAG
>Ga0310696_10006527_pt1 | contig 13819 bp, 9 predicted proteins | sample AusTroGonzalo_MG_4_FD_203885 | JGI IMG/M metagenome (GOLD analysis project Ga0310696, IMG submission 203885) | Bovine rumen microbial communities from tropical cattle in Woodstock, Queensland, Australia - Gonzalo_02 (v2) (version 2) | ecosystem: Host-associated > Mammals > Digestive system >... | reverse complement strand
CCAAGGAACTGGGCTGGGAGCATCCCCAGATTGTCCTGCACCTGGATCACGGCGACAGCTTCGAGCTGTGCAAGAGCTGCGTGGACATGGGCTTCAGCTCTGTTATGATCGATGCCTCTTCCCTGCCTTACGAAGAGAACATCGCCCTCACCAAGAAGGTTGTTGACTACGCTCATCAGTACGATGTGACCGTAGAGGCCGAACTCGGTGTTCTGGCCGGTGTGGAAGACGAGGTTGCCGCCGAGGAATCCCACTACACCCGTCCCGAGGAAGTGATTGACTTCGCCACCCGTACCGGTTGCGATTCCCTCGCCATCTCCATCGGTACCTCCCACGGTGCCTACAAGTTCAAACCCGAGCAGTGCACCCGTGACCCCAAGACCGGTCGTCTGGTTCCCCCGCCGCTGGCCTTCGACGTGCTCCACGAGATTGAGAAGAAGCTCCCCGGCTTCCCCATCGTTCTCCACGGCTCCAGCTCCGTCCCTCAGGAGTATGTAGACATCATCAACGCCAACGGTGGCAAACTTCCCGATGCAGTAGGTATCCCCGAGGAACAGCTGCGCGAGGCCTCCAAGAGCGCTGTCTGCAAGATCAACATCGACTCCGACAGCCGTCTGGCCATGACCGCCGCCGTGCGCAAGGTCTTCAACGACAAACCCGGTGAGTTCGACCCTCGTAAATATCTGGGCCCCGCCCGTGACGAGATGAAGAAACTCTACATGCACAAGATTGTGAACGTGCTGGGTTCCGACGGCAAGGCCGAATAATTCCGGCTTTCAACACTAAAAGATCCGACTCTTCTACGAGTCGGATTTTTTTGTAAATTTGCGATATGAAAAGACTAATAATCCTTCTGATGATGGCCGCGTGCCTGCCGCTGAATGCGCAGGTGGTGACCGAGGCTTCCGACCTCACGCTGATCGGCAAGATCATGCCCACTCCCAACCCGTACCACCGGGTAGACACTGTCAAGTACAAGGGTTTCACCAAGGGCGAGAATACGCAGGTGCGCGCTTCGGCCGGCCTGGCGGTGCTCTTCGCCACGGATTCCCCGTTCATTAAGATTCAGGCCGAAGGAGACCTCTCCTACCGTTCCAAGAGCACGATGTACCTGGCCAGCAACGGCTTCGACCTGTACATCCGCGAGGGCAAGGACTGGCTGTGGGCCGGCGCCTGCGCTCCGGACATGAAGGACTACTCCAAGCCCCAGGTGCTGGTAGAGCACATGGCTCCCGGCATGAAGGAATGCCTGATGTATCTGCCCATCTACGTGGAACTCACCAGCGTGAAGATCATCACGGCCGATGGCAGCACCATCCAGCCCATCGAGAGCCCCTTCCGCCACCGCGTGGCCATCTTCGGCTCCAGCTATACGCACGGCATCTCCACCAGCCGCGCCGGCATGTCCTACCCGGACCAGTTCACCCGCCACACGGGCATCCAGCTGCTGTCCCTGGGCTGCAGCGGCAACTGCAAGATGCAGCCTTACTTTGCCGATGTCCTGGTAGATGTAGACGCCGAGGCCTTTATCTTCGACGCTTTCTCCAACCCGAACGCCCAGATGATCGAGGAGCGCCTATTCCCCTTCATCGAGCGCCTCCAGGGTGCCCATCCCGGCAAGCCGCTCATCTTCCAGCAAACCATCTACCGCGAGCGCCGCAACTTCAACCAGAAGGTAGATGCCGACGAAGCTGCCAAGCAGCACATGGCAGACAGCCTCATGAAGATTGCCGTGAAGAAGTACAAGGACGTCTACTTCGTCCAGACCAATGCCACTTCCCCGCTGCGCGAGACCTCCGTGGACGGCACGCACCCCGACGACTACGGGTACTACCTCTGGGCCCGCTCCATCGAGAAGCCCATCCTGAAGATCCTGAAAAAGTACGGAATCAAATAATCGCGTATGAACGCCAAGACCTTCTCCTTAGCCCTTTTGCTGGCCCTGGCCCTTCCCTTAGGGGCCCAGCAGCGCGAATACATCTGGCCCAAGGGCAAGATGCCCCACGCAAGCGACAAGCAGATTGCCGCCATGACCAGCGAATCCAAAGAGCCGGGCTTCAAGCCGGAAAAGTTCCGCCAGCCCTACCTGGACTGGTTCGAGAAACCGGCCAATCCCAATGGCGCCTGCATGATCCTCATCTCCGGAGGCAGCTACAAGAACTGCTGTGACGTGAGCCTCATCGACAAATGGCACAAGGAGTTCACGGCCATGGGCGTCCAATGCGTAAACTTCGTCTATCGCACCCCCCGCCCGGACGGCATCCCCTACTATCTCACAGCCTGGGAAGACGCCCAGCGGGCGGTGCGCCTGGTGCGCAGCCAGGCCGCCAAGCGCGGCTTTGACCCCGAGCGCATCGGTGTCATCGGCATGTCGGCCGGCGGGCACCTCACCCTGCTGATGGCGGGCAATTCCCTCACCCCGGCCTACGAAAGCGTAGACAAGCTGGACCAGATTCCCTGCCACATCAACATGGCCATCGTCAATGCTCCCGCCTACGTCACCACCGATGCCGATTCCCTGGGCACCCCCGCCTGGCGAGATGGCTACGGGGCCGATGTCACCATCAGCAAGGTCTTCCACTTTGACGAAAAGACCTGCCCCATCAGCCTGCATCACGGAGGAATTGACGTTTACTCTCCCAACGGCTCCACCCTGGTATACCGGGAGTTGCGCAAGCGGGGCATTCCGGCCGAACTGCACCTGTACCCCAACAAGAAACACGGCGCCCACGGCTTCGAACGCGGCGTGGAATTCCTCACTCAGATGGGTTTCCTGGGCCCGCTGGAGCCCGAAGTGAAACTGATGGACCGCTTCACCAGCGACAACGACCGCGCAGCCTACAGCAAGGAAGCCATCTGGCCCGAAGGCAAGATGCCCAATGCCCAGGAAGGACAGAACCAACCTTATATTGAATGGCATATCCCGGCCGTGAAAAAAACCGACGCCATCCAGATTATCTATTCCGGCGGAGGGTATGTTAAAAACGACCCGGACGGTTTCGAAGTGGCCCCTGCCCGCCGTTACCTCAACGCCATGGGCATCACGGTGGTTACGCTCAAATACCGCTGCCCGCGCCCCCAGGGTCTGGCCAAGCACACCACCGCCTGGCAGGATCTGCAGCGGGCCATCCGCCTCGTACGCAGCGAGGCCCCTTCCAAGGGGCTGGATCCCAACAAGATTGGCATCATGGGTTCATCGGCCGGCGGACACCTGACGCTCATGGGTGTCACCTCTTCCCGGCACAAGTCTTATTACCCCATTGACGACGTGGATAAGCTGCCCTGCAACGTGCAGTGGGGCATTGGCATCTATCCGGCCTACGCCCTCACCGACGGCTTGGACTGGCACAACACCACCGGCGGAAACGATGACAGTGCTGTCCTGGCCCCAGAGTTTTCCTTTGATCTGGACACCGCCCCCATGCTCCTGATCCACGGTGACGCCGACCATTGGGCCTCCATGAACTCCGTGAAAGTGTGGGAAAAGATGCGCAGCATGGGTATCCAGAGCGAGCTCCACACCCTGGCCACGCGCGGCCACTGCTTCCAGCGCACCGCCTCCCCCGGCACCGGCAGCTACACCTGGCTGGACCGGATTGGGGAGTACCTCAGCAGTATGTTGTTCTAATAAAAAATCCGACTCGCTTGAGTCGGATTTTTTTATTGTCTGTATTTGGCGGCTTGCTCCTGAATGAGCGCAGCGTCGTCGAAGTAATTGATCTGCATGGCGTCCTTCATCTCGTGGAGGGTTTGGGCGGCTACCTCTCGGGCGGCTTCGGAGCCCTTCTTCAGAATCTCGTAAACGCCGGGGATGTCCTGCTCATAGGTGTGACGACGGGCGCGGATGGGCTCCAGGCGGTCGTTCAGGACGCTGATGAGGAACTTCTTGCATTTCATGTCTCCCAGACCGCCGCGACGGTAGTGGTCCTTGAGTTCGTCCAGATTGGCATAATCGGGCCAGAACTTGGCGAAATCGTCGGGCTCGCAGAAGGCGTCCAGGTAGGTGAACACGGTGTTGCCCTCTACCTTGCCGGGGTCTTCCACGCGCAGGTGACCAGGATCGGTGAACATGCCCTTGACCTTCTGCTCCATGGTCTTGGCATCGTCGCTAAGATAGATGCAGTTGCCCAGGGATTTGGACATCTTGGCTTTGCCGTCGGTGCCGGGCAGGCGGCGGCAGGCCAGGTTGCTGGGAAGCAGGATTTCGGGCTCTACCAGCACGTCGCATTTATAGATACCGTTGAAACTGCGCACAATCTCGCGGCACTGTTCAATCATGGGTTCCTGATCTTCTCCCACGGGAACGGTGGTAGCCTTGCAGAAGCAGATATCGGCTGCCTGGGAGATAGGATAGGAGAAGAAGCTTACCGGCAGGCCACGGACGTTGTTGTCCTCGGTTTCGGCGTTGAAACCGCGGAGGGCCATTTCGGCCTTCACGGTAGGGTTGCGCTGCAGGCGCTGCACGGTGACCAGGTTGGAGAAGAACTGTGTCATTTCGTGCAGTTCGGGGATCTGGCTCTGGATGAACAGAGTTACCTTTTCCGGATCCAGGCCGCAGGACAGGTAGTCCAGGGCTACTTCGATGATATTCTGGCGAACCTTCTCCGGATTGTCGGCGTTGTCGGTGAGAGCCTGAACGTCGGCGATGAACACGAACATGCGGTCGTAATTGCCTTCGTTCTGAAGGATGACACGGTTGCGGAGGGACCCCACATAGTGTCCCAGATGAAGTTTACCGGTAGGGCGGTCGCCTGTTAAAATAATACGTCCCATTAATTTCGATTTAGAGCCCACAAAGTTACAATTTTTCCGTATATTTGGAAACTAAAACACACAGTCATGACACTAGCAGACAGACAATCCCTTACGGCGGGCCTTCTCATCGGCCTGGGCGCATGCGGCTTCCTGGCCCTGGGCGGCCTGGCCGGCGCCATCATCTTTGCTTTCGGCCTGGTAGGCGTGGTGCTTTCGGGCATGCTCCTTTACACCGGAAAGGCCGGCGTCATGACAGACATCCCCGCCCTGTGCAAAATCTGGTTCTGGAATTTCGTGGGCGCCGCGGTGCTGGGCCTGCTGGTGGCCGGCATCGGCGGAGAAATGGCCGACCGCGCCCAAACGGTGATGGTGGGCCGACTGGCGCAGGGCCCCTGGCGCTGCCTCCTGCGCTCCATCGGCTGCGGCCTCATCATCGACCTGTCCGTATGGCTGTACCGCAGCAGCAAGAACCTGGTGCCCATCCTCTTCGGCGTGCCGCTCTTCATCGTGTGCGGCTTCTACCACTCCATTGCCGATGTCGTTTACATGTTCGCCGCCTGGAAATGGGATTTCGCCCTGCTGTGGTTCTATCCTTCCATCGTTATAGGTAACTACCTGGGATGCAACATCCGAAGGCTGGTTCTTCCAGAAACAAACGCATAAAAAAATCCGACTCGGTTTGAGTCGGATTTTTTGATTACTGCTCGTCAGGACCTTCGGGCTGAGGACCCTGAGGGCCACCGTTGAACGGGCCTTGAGGACCACCCTGGAAAGGACCCTGGGGACCGCCCTGGGCGCCGGCCTGCTGACCGGCCTGGTACATCTTCTCGAAGGCTTTATTCAGGGCCTCGGAGTATTTGTCGATGTCGGCCAGGTTCTGGGCCTTCACAGCTTCCTTGAGGGCATTGCAGTTGGTTTCAACCTCGCTCTTGACATCGGCGGGAACCTTGTCGCCATTCTCCTTCAGGAATTTCTCGGCCTGGAAGGTGAGGGCGTCGGCCGTGTTGATCTTGTCGATGCGTTCCTTTTCGGCCTTGTCGGCGGCCTCGTTGGCCTTGGCCTCGTCACGCATGCGCTGGATCTCGGCGTCGGACAGGCCGCTGGAGGCCTCGATGCGGATGTGCTGCTCCTTGCCGGTAGCCTTATCCACGGCGCTCACATTGAGGATACCGTTGGCGTCGATATCGAAGGTTACCTCGATCTGGGGCACGCCGCGGGGTGCGGGAGCGATGCCGTCCAGGTGGAAGATACCGATCTGCTTGTTATCCTTGGCCATGGGACGCTCGCCCTGGAGCACGCGGATCTCTACGCCGGGCTGATTGTCGGCCGCGGTGGAGAATACCTGGCTCTTCTTGGCCGGGATGGTGGTGTTGGACTCGATAAGCTTGGTCATGACGCCGCCCAGGGTCTCGATACCGAGGCTAAGCGGGGTAACATCCAGAAGAAGCACGTCCTTCACATCACCTGCGAGCACACCGCCCTGGATGGAGGCGCCGATGGCGACGACCTCGTCGGGGTTCACGCTCTTGTTGGGTTCCTTGCCGAAGAAATTCTTCACCAGCTCCTGCACGTAAGGGATACGGGTGGAGCCGCCGACCAGCAGGACCTCGTCAATGTCGGAGGGGTTCAGGTGAGCATCGGCCAGGGCCTGACGGCAAGGGGCGATGCTGCGCTGGAACAGGGCGTCGGAGAGCTGCTCGAACTTGGCACGGGTAAGGGTCTTGGCCAGGTGCTTGGGAACACCGTCTACCGGCATGATGTAAGGCAGGTTGATCTCCGTGGAGGTCTGGCTGGAAAGTTCGATCTTGGCTTTTTCGGCCGCCTCTTTCAGACGCTGCAGGGCCATGGGATCCTTCTTCAGGTCCAGGCCGCCGTTCTCGGCAGCGAATTCCTGGGCCAGCCAGTCGATGATGACCTGGTCGAAGTCGTCGCCGCCCAGGTGGGTGTCACCGTTGGTGGAAAGAACCTCGAATACGCCGTCTCCCAGCTGCAGGATGGAGATATCGAAGGTACCGCCACCCAGGTCGTACACAGCCACCTTCATGTCCTTGTCCTTCTTGTCAAGGCCGTATGCCAGGGCGGCAGCGGTAGGTTCGTTGATGATACGCTTTACATCCAGACCCGCGATGCGGCCGGCTTCCTTGGTAGCCTGACGCTGGGAGTCGGAGAAGTAGGCGGGCACGGTAATGACGGCCTCGGTCACTTCCTGACGCAGGTATTCCTCGGCGGTCTTCTTCATCTTCTGAAGGATCATGGCCGAAATCTCCTGCGGAGTATAGAGCTTGCCGGCGATGTCTACGCGGGGGGTGTTGTTCTCTCCACGGACCACCTTGTAGGGAACGCGGTTTACCTCGGTGTTCACCTGGTCATAGGTCTCGCCCATGAAACGCTTGATGGAGAACACGGTGTTGTTGGGGTTGGTGATAGCCTGACGCTTGGCAGGAGAGCCGATCTTACGCTCGCCGCCGTCGGTGAAAGCCACCACGGAAGGGGTGGTGCGCTGCCCCTCGTTGTTGATGATGACAGTAGGCTGATTGCCTTCCATCACTGCGACGCAGGAATTAGTGGTTCCCAGGTCGATACCGATAATTTTACCCATAGTTATAATCTTTTAATTGTTATCAAAAAATCTGGCGCCACCTTTTTGAGGCGACGCCAGAGAAAATATCGAACTTCGTGCCAAGGGGCACACTCTGCCAAAATGGCAGGAAAAGACAATTTAGAAGCGCACTCCCAGGGTAAGAATGACATCCCAACGCCTGTACTTGGCAACTACCTCGGGCACCGTGTACGGGGCTTCGTCAACGACATACTTGTCTGTATAGTCACTGTCGTAACCCAGATACTCGTAAGGAGTGAAATACTGGGTGGGCATGCTCTTGAAGCGCACGGCCAGGTCGGCGAAGTAAGGGCCGAAGGTATAACCGGCACCGGCGGATACCATGTGGCGGCAGAGGGCGGCGCGCTCCTGGGCCGAAAGCGGATACACCATCAGGTGCGACTTGCCGTCGGCGGGATCGTACTCCCAGTCCAGATAGTTATGCTGGCCCGAAGTAGCCAGGCCGTAACCGGCACGCACGGCGAGACCGGGGAACGGATTCACTTCCACGCCCACGCGCAGCATGTGGCTGGCTCCCAGGACATCCTTGATGTCGGCATTGGCATCGTCGAAATAATTGGAGGAATAATAGATGTAGCTGGCAGACTGGCTGCGCAGTTTGGACCTGCCATAGTTCACCACCTCATAATCGGCACTGACAAGGGCTTTGTCACCAAAGGTATAGGCAACACCCATATTGAAGCGCCAGGGGCTCACGAGGGCATAGGCGTCTTCGTATTCGGGAGACTGCGACGAGGGCAGGTTAACTCCGGTCACCGAGGCCTTGCCATAGTATGCCATGCGCGAATTGATATTGAGGAGAGTAGGCGTTTGCAGGGCGGCACCCAGGCGCAGGGGCAGTCCGGAAGGACGCCACAGAGCACCCACTTTGAAGTTGACACCTGTGCCCCTTGCCTCGAAGATGCGTTTCATCTCCAGCGAGTTGAAACGGGCATTGGGGTTGGTATCGAAGGGAATGGCCGGGAACTCGGCGTCGTTGTTGGGCATTTCCTGCCAGAACTCGGCCTGGCCATACCGGAGCGTCACAAGGCCGAAGTTGGCACCCAGATAGAGTTCGTCGGAGTAGTTGAAGGCCAGGTTAAAGAGCATATCGTGCTTGTAACCCTTGGTCTGAAAACCATACTCCTGATACAGCGGAGCCAGAACGCCGCTGTGAACGCCGTCCTTATCCCAGTCGGTGAGACCCAGGTAGCGGCCGTTCACCGTGCCGATAATGCCGCTGCGGTAGGCCACCATATCCCGCCAGGACAGACCATAAGTCTCGTTGAATTCGTCCAGGTTCCACCAGTCGACGTCTTTCGCTTCGCCGGAAAGGACATCCTCGGGATAGCCTGCGGCCGACGAAGCCACGGCGCCGCAGAAGGAATTGTCCACGTTGACACCGCCAGCATACATCCGGCTGGTGTAGTCGTTGGTAGCATTGGAAACAAAGCCGAACGAAACGCGCTTGAGCCCGCTGCGATGGCCGGTGTTCATGGCGAAAACCACACCCAGGTTGGGCATCTTGGGCCGGGAAGAAATAGTGGAGACGCGGTTTCCGAAGCCCAGTTCGGGCTGGCTGCTGGAAACATTGGCCACCGCAATGGAAAGTCCCGGGCTAAGGGTGAACTGGGAATAACCGGCTACCGCCGATCCGGCGGGGTTAAGGCCGATGGAACCCAGGTCTCCTCCTACGGCTGTGAACGCATTGCCCATGGCAACGCTGCGGGCCGTGCCGGCATATTCATTCTCGGAAAACAGCAGGGCATCCTGCCAGGACTGGGCCGACGCCGCCAAAGCCAGCGTGGACGCCAGGGTAAACAGTATAATCTTTTTCATAATAAGCATTCAATTAATGACGACCGCTGCGGCTGCCTCCACTGCTGCGGCTGCTGCCGCCACCGGAGTAGGAACTGCGGGAACTGCTGCTGCCTCCCGAGTAGGAACGGGACGAGCTGGAGCTGCTGCCAGAATAGGAACGGCTGCTGGAGCTGCTGGAGCGGGAACTTCCGGAGTAAGAGCTGCTGCTGGAACTGCGGGTGCTGCCGGAGTAGGTACGGCTGGAATTGTTGCCGGAACTGGAGCGGCTGGAGCTGCCTGCGGCCGAGCGGTAATTGGAAGAACTGCTGCGGGAGCTGCTGGCGCTGCTGCGGGAAGTGCCGGAACTGCGGGAGCTGCTGGCGCTGCTGCGGGAACTGCTGGATACACTGCGGGTACTGCCGCTTGCGCTACGGGAGCTGCCGCTTACGCTGCTGCGGGAACTGCGGCCAATGCTGCTGCGGGTACTGCCGCTAACGCTGCGGGAGCTGGAGCGCACGGCATTGCCGTGACTGCTGCGGCTGATCGAGGAGCGGGAAGCACTGCCACTGCGGCTGACGTTGCTGCGGGAAGCGCCGCCGAAGGCCGAAGCCGACGCGGTCCTGCGTTCTACGCTTTGGCGTCCCACACGGCCCATTCCGCCTCCGGGACGGCTCCAGTAGGAACTGTGGCCATAATAAACGTGGTGATGACCATAATAGTGGTATCCGTAATAGTAGGGACGGTAATACCAGGAATCATGGTACCAGGGATCCCAGGTGTAATACCAGGGATTGTGGCTCCAACCCCAGTGGTAATAGCTGTAAGGAGCATACCAGGAGTCATAATACCAGGAACGGTAATGCCAGGGATCATAGACCCAGGTACCGTAGTACCAGGGGTCCCAGGCCCAGCTGTGGTAATACCACGGGCTGTGATAGTGCCAGGAATACCAGGGATATTCCCAGGCCCACACGGGCGTGGTGGTATCTACGATGGCCAGCAGGGTGCTGTTGTTGGCAAAACGCACTTGGCTGCCGGACGGCACCACCAGGGTGTCTCCTTCACTGAGAATATAGGCTGGGGACTGTTTGCTGAGCGCCAGAAGGTTATCTACCTCCCCGTTGTCGACGGGAGTCTGGGCAACGGTAACGGAGGGCCGGGTGTAAACGCCGTCGTCATAGACCTGGGTCTGGAGACGGGCCATGGAAGAGCAGGAAAGGGCGGCAAATGCGGCGAACGCATAGGCCAGAATTTGCTTTTTCATTGTACTACCTCCTTTAATCCAATAAAATTAAGTATCTTTGTGGGCCGGAAAACCGGTCTTGTACTATTATAGATGCAAGAAATGTACCTTTCGTGCGGTTTTCGGCGGACAATATTACAGACAAAATAGAAAAAAAACAAATAAAGACTATGGCAAAAGAGGTAACCAGCAGGTCCGAAAACTACTCCCAGTGGTATAACGACCTCGTAGTTAAGGCCGACCTGGCCGAGCAAAGCGCCGTGCGCGGCTGCATGGTAATCAAGCCCTACGGATACGCCATCTGGGAAAAGATGCAGCGCATCCTGGACGATATGTTCAAGGAAACCGGCGTAAAGAACGCCTATTTCCCGCTGTTCATCCCCAAGAGCTTCTTCAGCCGGGAGGCCGAACATGTGGCCGGCTTCGCCAAGGAGTGCGCCGTGGTTACCCACCACCGCCTGATGAACGACCCTAACGGCAATGGCATCGTGGTAGACCCCGAGGCCAAGCTGGAAGAGGAACTCATCGTCCGTCCCACCTCCGAGACCATCATCTGGAACACCTATAAGAACTGGATCCACAGTTGGAGAGACCTCCCCATCCTGTGCAACCAGTGGTGCAACGTGGTGCGCTGGGAAATGCGCACCCGCCTGTTCCTGCGCACCGCCGAGTTCCTGTGGCAGGAAGGCCATACCGCCCATTCCACCGCTCAGGAGGCCGAAGAAGAGAAGACACGCATGGTGAATGTATACGCCAAGTTCGCCCGCGAGGTCATGGCCCTGCCCGTGGTGGTAGGTCACAAGAGCCCCGGCGAGCGTTTCGCCGGTGCCCTGGACACCATGACCATCGAGGCCCTGATGCAGGACGGCAAAGCCCTGCAGGCCGGCACCTCCCACTTCCTGGGCCAGAACTTCGCCAAGAGCTTCGACGTCCAGTTCACCAACAAGGAAGGCAAGCAGGACTATGTCTGGGCTACTTCCTGGGGCGTGAGCACCCGTCTGATGGGCGCCCTCATCATGGCCCACGGAGACGACAACGGCCTGGTACTGCCTCCGGCCCTGGCTCCCATCCAGGTAGTCATGGTCCCCATCTACAAGAGCGAAGAAGAGCACAACGCCGTACTGGACAAGATGTACGAGGTCAAGAAGGCCCTGGAGGCCAAGGGCCACAGCGTGGAAATCGACGACCGCGACACGCTGCGCCCCGGCTTCAAGTTTGCCGAATGGGAGCTCAAGGGCGTGCCCGTGCGTCTGGCCATGGGTCCCCGCGACCTGCAGAACGGCACCGTAGAGGTAGCCCGCCGCGATACCCTGGAGAAGATTTCCGAACCGCTGGAAGGCCTGGAGGACCGTATCATCGGCCTGCTGGACGATATCCAGCAGAATATCTACAACAAAGCCCTCGCCTTCCGCGACGCTTCCATCCGCAAGGTAGATACCTGGGAGGAGTTCAAGGAGGAAATCGAGAAGGGCGGCTTCCTGCTCTGCCACTGGGACGGCACCGCCGAGACCGAGGCCAAGATCCAGGAAGAGACCAAAGCCACCATCCGTTGTATCCCCGTAGACAGCGCTGTCTGCATGGAAGAAGGCAAGTGCATCTATACCGGCAAGCCTTCCCACCAGCGCGTGCTGTTTGCCAGATCCTACTAAGTCATGAAGAAACTTTTCCTGGTCATGGCCCTGTTCGCCTCGCTGGCGGCACAGGCCCAGAACACCCAGACGGCCGCCGCCGAAGCGGCCGCCGCCCTTACCGCCGCCGAGGATGTCCCCGAGAAGGTGGAGAAGCCCCGTTACTGGAGCCATAAGCTGGTGACCAACCTCAACTTCGGCCAAACCTTCTTCAGCCAGTGGGCGGCCGGCGGTTACAACAGCGTATCGCTCACCGGCACCATCGACGGAAGCCTCAACTACGCCAAGGGCAAGCTCGTGGGCACCAACCACCTGGTCCTGGACTACGGTTTCCTGTACAGCGCCGACAAACCCATCCTCCAGAAGAACAAGGACCGCATCTACTTCGAGTCCAAGTGGGGCTACGAGACTCCGGTGAAGAACCTGTCCTATTCGGCCAGCTTCGACTTCCGCACGCAGTTCGACAATAACTACGACTACAAGACCCCGGCCACCGTCAAGGATGCCGAAGGCAACGTGATAGAACCGTCCGTGCAGGACTGGCTGAATGCCAGGAAACTGAAATCCGGCTTCTTCTCGCCCGCCTACCTGAATATCGGTATCGGTGCGCTCTGGACCCCGAAACCCTGGTTCTCCCTGAACGTGGCTCCCGTTTCCGGCGGTGCCGTATTCGTGGACATTCCCGATCTGCGCTACACCTACGGTATGGACCTGAAGCCCGGCAGCACCTACACCGACAGGAAGCAGGCCTATACCGACGGCGCCTTCCAGGAATTCAAGAGCGCCCGTATGGAACTGGGTGCCTCGCTCAAGCTGGATATGGGCTGGGTCATCAACGACGTATTCTCCTACACCACCCAGGCTACGCTGTTCTACAACTACCTCACGCCCAAGGTGGAACCCCGTATCACCTGGGACAACAAGATTACCTGGAAGGTGGCACGTTTCTTCGCCATCAACCTGAGCACTTACATGATCTACGACCCGCTGGTGCAGGTCAACCCCCGCCGCGAAGACGGCAAGGGCCTCCAGTTCAAGGAGTTCTTCGAACTGGGCTTCACCTACGCTATCGGTTCCAAGAAGAAATAGCACATGCTTCTGGTGGCCGTCAGCGGAGGCCTCGATTCTATGTGCCTGGCCCAAAAGGTCCGTCTGGAAGGCGGGCCTTTCGCCATTGCACACTGCAACTTCGGCCTGCGCGGGGAGGAAAGTGACGGCGACGAAGCCTTCGTCCGCAGTTGGGCCGATGAGTACGGCATCCCGCTGCACGTCAAGCACTTCGACACCACCGCCTGTGCCCGCGACAACGGCATCTCCATCGAGATGGCCGCCCGCCGCCTGCGGTATCACTGGTTCGGGGAACTGTGCCGCGAGCACGGCTACACCGCCGTGGCCGTGGCGCACAACGCCAACGACAACGCCGAAACCCTCCTGCTGAACCTCCTGCGGGGGACCGGCCTCCGGGGCATCGTCGGCATGAAGCCTTCCGGGGTTTTGCCGGACCCCGACTTTGCCGACATTCCCCTGCTGCGCCCGCTCCTGGGCATGACCCGCGCCGACATCGAAGCCTTCGCCGCCGAGCAGGGCCTCACCTGGCGCGAGGACAGCACCAACGCCCTCAACGACTACAAACGCAACAAAATCCGCAACCAGGTCTTCCCCATCTTCAAGGAGATCAATCCCTCCTTCGTGGAAGTCCTGAACCGGGACATGGAACGGTTTTCCGAAGAACTATCCGCCGAGGGGGAGGCACAGGCCCCCGAACCCATGGCCACCCGCGGCCGGGGTAGAGGG
>Ga0310696_10006526_pt1 | contig 13820 bp, 9 predicted proteins | sample AusTroGonzalo_MG_4_FD_203885 | JGI IMG/M metagenome (GOLD analysis project Ga0310696, IMG submission 203885) | Bovine rumen microbial communities from tropical cattle in Woodstock, Queensland, Australia - Gonzalo_02 (v2) (version 2) | ecosystem: Host-associated > Mammals > Digestive system >... | reverse complement strand
CTCCACATGGAAGCGGGCTTCAAAGACGAACGACGGCGCGGCGGCCCAGCTTGTGGCGCTCGTCACGACGCAGTTGCCGTAGTCGTAGAACGACATCGTGCGGTCGGTGACGCCGTCTGGGCGCACGTGGCGGCGCACGGTCACGGACTTCGGGCGCCCGAACGTCCAGTTGATGAAGTCGGCGTCGTGGATGTGCATGTCTAGGATCATGCCGCCCGAAGCGCTCTCGTCCAGGAACCAGCTCTTCTTGCCGCCCCATCCCGGAGCCATGGAGAATCTGTCGAAGGACGCCGCCACCACCTTGCCGTACTTCCCCGACACGATGACGTCGTGCAGATATCTCGTGGCAGGCGCGAAGCGCAGACACTGCGCGATCATCAGCTTGCCCTTCGCCTTCGCCGCCGCGGCTATCATCGCCCCGCACGCCTTGGCGTCCAACGCCATCGGCTTCTCGCAGAGTACGTGGCAGCCTGCGGCGAGAGCCTTGGAGACGAGAGACGGATGCAGTGGCGTGGGCAGCGTGAGATCCACCACGTCTATCCCGCCTGCGGCGAGAAGCGCGTCGAAGTCGTCGTGGATGGCGATGCCGGTGAAGTCGGTTGTCATGTCGGCGTCCTTGCCGTTGCCCTTCACCTTCGTAGTGAGCTGCTTGAGATTCACGTCGCAGATGGCCGCGACCTTCACGCCGGGGATCTTCTTCCAGGCGCCGAAGTGGGTGCGTCCCATGAATCCGAATCCAACGATTGCGATGTTCAGAGTTTTCATGGCGACATTATACCATAAATCGGCGGCTCGCCATGGCCTTTTCCGCCTAGAACTCGTAGAGGGGGGATGGATCGTTCTGCGACAGCGCGAAGAGCTCGACGTCGATGCGGTCGCAGTCGGCAAGGGCGGCGCGCATGGAAGCGAGGGCGATGTCCGGCGCGTTGCACTCCTGGGAGATGTGCGCGAGAAGCAAGGTTCCGAGGCGCGCGGGATTCGCCCGGCGCAGAAGATCGGCGGCGTCGTCGTTCGAGAGGTGCCCGCTGTCGCCGGAGATTCGGCGCTTGAGCGACCATGCGCGGTCGGACGTCTCGAGGAGGACGGAGTCGTAGTTGGATTCGAGGACGGCGCAGTCCGCCGCCGCGAGGGCGCGCGCCATCGGCTCCGTGGCCATGCCAGTGTCCGTGGCCACGAAGAGGGTGGACGGATCGTTTCGCGAAGAGAGAAGCGTCGTCTCGCGCCCGACGGTGTCCGACACCAGAAACCCCACTGGATTGGCGGCGTCGTGGGACACGGGGAACGGCGCCACATGCAAGTCCTCTACGTCGAACGGGGAGTCGTTGTCGAACACCACCCATCCGTCGTCCACGCCGGTGCGCGCGGCAATGGCCTCGGCCGTCTCGTCGTTGGCGAAGAGAGGAACGCCGGGATTGCGGCGGTGGAACGTCGCTAGGCCGGACACATGGTCCGAATGGTCGTGCGTGAAGAATATCGCGGCGGCTTCGCACGGGTCGAATCCGCAGGGGCGGCAGCGTTTCCGGAGCTCTAGAAAGGAGAGCCCGCAGTCCACCAGCACCAAAGTCCCGCCCCTAGAACGCACAGCAAGGCAATTGCCCTTGCTGCCACTGCCAAGCACCCTCAGCCTCATGTCGCGGAATGTATGCGCTCGTTGGCCTTGGCGACTTTGTCGGCAAGAGCTACCTTGTGTTCCCGGAACTTGTCGCGCATGGCGGCGTCCGCCGTGCCGAGAATCTGCACGGCGAGAAGAGCCGCGTTCACGGGGCCGGCGCTGCCGCACGCGACGGTGGCGACGGGCACCCCGGCTGGCATCTGCAGCGTGGCGTAGAGCGCGTCGAGCCCGTTGAGCGCTCCGCCCGCTACGGGGATGCCGATCACGGGCAGAACCGTCCCGGCCGCGAGTATCCCGCCGAGATGCGCCGCTCCGCCGGCGGCGGCGATGACGACCTTGATTCCGCGGCCCTCCGCCGTGCGGGAGTATTCAAGGGCCTTTTCGGGCGTGCGGTGCGCGCTTATCACGCATGTCTCGTACGGCACGCCGAACGAATCTAGCGTGTCGCATGTCTTCTTGACGAGGGGCCAGTCACTGTCGCTGCCCATAACTATGCCGACAATAGGTTTTTCGCTGTCCATGGCTTTGCTTCGTGTTGAGAAGAATGTTTGAAGTTTGAAGTTTAGAGTTTGAAGTCCGATGTCTGAAGTCTAGAGTCCAAAACCCGAACTCCTAAGTCCTAAGTCTGAAGTCCTAAGTCCTAAGTTAACGCAAATCATCTGTCGAAGGCGCGGTGGGCGATGTCCTTGCGGTAGAACGACTTGTCGAACGACACCTTCGCTACGGCGGCGTACGCAGTGTCCACCGCGGCACGAAGATCCGCGCCGAGGCCAGTGACGGAGAAGACGCGTCCGCCAGACGTGAGGACTGCGCCCTCTGCGGACTTCTTCGTTCCGCAGTGGAACACGATGGCTCCCGGCACTTTCGCCGCCTCTTCGAGGCCCGTGACGGGCTTGCCCTTCTCGTATGATCCCGGATAGCCGCCCGACGCGATTATGACAGTCGCGGCAGCTTCGGGCTTCACCGAAACATCATCGTCGCTCAGGCATCCATCGGCCACATGGCAGAGGACCGTCGCGAAGTCGCCGCCCAGCCTTGGCAGAACGGCTTCAGTCTCCGGGTCGCCAAAGCGGGCGTTGAACTCCACCACGTTCACGGCCGAGCCGCTCAGAGCCGTCTTGCCGCCGGGAGGAGTCACCATGAGGCCAGCGTACAGCACGCCACGGTAGACGATGCCGCGCGCCGCCAGTTCGCGCACGACCGGCAGGATGATCTTTTCCTTGATGAACGGAAGCATGTCGTCCGTCACCACCGGCGCCGGGGAATACGCGCCCATGCCGCCCGTGTTGGGGCCCTTGTCGCCGTCGAAGACGCGCTTGTGGTCCTGAGATCCCGGCAGTAGAACGGCCCTCTCGCCGTCGACGAGCGCGAGGATGGAGCACTCTTCTCCGTGGAGGAATTCTTCCACGAGAACCTCGGCCCCGGCCGCGCCGAAGCGGTTGCCAACGAGCATGTCGTCGATGGCGGCCTCCGCCTGCTCCGTCGTCTCGGCCACGACTACGCCCTTCCCTGCGGCAAGACCATCCGCCTTTATCACGACTGGAAGGCCGTAGGCTGGGAGAGCGGCCTTGGCCTTGGCGGCGTCGGTGAACGTCTCAGCGCGCCCCGTGGGCACTCCTGCCGCCGCCATGACCTCCTTGGCGAAGCGCTTGGATCCCTCCATTCTGGCGCCGGCCTTGACGGGGCCGAAGGCGCGAACGCCTATCTCTGAAAGCGAGTCGACCAGCCCAAGGCACAGAGGCGCCTCGGGGCCGACGACCACGAGATCCGGTCTCTCGGCCGCGGCCCATTCCGTTATGGCCGGCACGTCCTCCGCGCCGATGGGGATGTTCGACGCAATTACCGCAGTCCCGGCGTTTCCGGGCGCGCAGAATATTTCATGGCGCTCCGCATCCTGAGCGAGACGCCAGGCGATCGCATGTTCGCGTCCGCCACTTCCTACAACGAGAATCTTCATGGGTGAAAGTATATCAAAAAACCCCCGCTCCGGGGAGAGTGAAAGTATCAGTTGCGGGGCAAATGAACAGCACGCGCGAACCGCAAATCACTTGACGATGATCGCCATTCCGGGAGGATAGAGCCAACACTGGTAGCAGCCAATGTCGATCCCTCCATCCCTGACACGCACACGGCCGGCAAGATCAAAGTCTGCGTCAGTGAATCCAAGCACGTTGCCCTTGCCAAGAAGCGGAGAAGAGTACGACAGCGCCCAATACGGTTCGGACGGATTTTTACGCATCAGCGACGCATTCTTGCCAGCAAACTTCGGATCGGCGCATCGTGCGGTCCCTGCGGGTGGCGAAAGCAAGTTGTCATCCGCCACATGGCCGTAATAGGTGTCGGAGAAAGAGATGAAACTCACGTATTCCGCACTCATCGCGTCGTATACGTCAAGGTCCGTGTCGCGTCCATTCGCCTTGCGGTTGCCGTGGAACAGGCAGTTCTTGAAAGACAGCGCATTCGTCGTGGCGACCATGGTATCGGTTGCCTTGAACGTGTAGAGGTCGTTTGACACGATCGTGCAATTCACGAATTCCGCATCAAGCGCGTTTCGCGGGTCGTAGAGAGCACGCGCGGCGCACCGTTCAACGAGCGTATTCGTGACAAAGGTACTGCCGCGGAAAACGGCCCTGAATGTGGTCTGCAGCGAGTTCGTGGCATCATGCACATGGCAACGGTCGACGACGCAGTCGAAAAGATCGCCACCGGTCAGTTCGCAGTTGACGAGATGCGACTTTTTCGCGTCGCATCCGTAGAAATCGCCGTCGTATGTCATCTCGGTGCCCACGTTGCCGTAGAACCTGCAGTTCACGGCCTTTACGCCGTAGACACCCGCCGCGTTCAGCGAGGTGTTGGTCAAGAACGTGCAGTCCGCCACGAGAAAGCTCCCGTCCAACAGATTCCCGCCGGACGGGAACTGGGAGTTCATGGACTGCTGCGGCGGGTAGTTGTCGGCATTGCATATCGCGCCGCCGTGGCTGTAGGAACCCCAGGCGGCATTACCCTCGAACACGCAGTTAGTCACTAAGGCGCTGGCGGCGGGATAGTCCGTCGTCCTCGCCATGAATATCGCACCGCCCGCCCTGTATCTCCCGGAGGTGTTTCGCAGGAACGTGCAGCGCTCTATCCGTGACGTGACGCCATAACAAAGGTACACGGCGCTGCCGTATGTTGGATCCGAGTTTGAAGTCGGTCCGTTTTCCTCAAACGTACAGTTGTACAAGCTAATAGGATTACGTGCCGCACGAAGATTGCGGCGGAACACGCAGTTCGTGCAGAAAAGCCGATATGTCAGGTTCGCATTTGAATATAATCTGCCGCTCACTACGTATCCGCTTGCGCTTGGACGATTGTCCTCGAATATGCAATCGATGAACAGCCCCCCGTAGCCGATGGAGTTTCCAGTTGTCGAGTTTCCAGAAAAAGTACATCTGCGAAATTCCAGCGGTGTCGAGCTGTTGTCGACGCATGTGCAGACATCCGCCGCCGAATTGTCGCGGAACGAACAGTCAAAGGCCGAGGTCGCCCTGAGGATATCCCTGCCTGGCGCGGAATTTTCCACAAAGTCGCAACCGTATACCTTGCAGATTTTCATGATCGCGACGTTGGCAAGATTGAGCGCAGTGTTGTTCGTGACGAAGCAGTCGTACATTGTACCGCGCAACATTACACCAGTCGATTCGGCGATCGTGCATTCGTTCTGCCTAAACACGCAGTTCGTGCAGATTGCGTAATCGTAATAGCTGAGGTTTCCACCGGTACCTTTCTGCACCGTCACGGCTCCGTGGCCAGTCGCGCCGGTGATCGTGATGTTTTTGAGCGTGACACGGTTTCTCCCACTGCTCTCATCAAGAAGAACCGCCGTGCCAAGACCGCCGCAGTCGATCACCGTCGGCTCGTCGTGGTCGGTCCATGTACTGCGCGGCGATGCGTTCTCGCCCTCGATCACAAGCCCGTCCACGGTGATGAGAAGAAAGTACTTCGAGGTTCCGTCGTCCCTCATCCACTGGTCGGTCGGGGAGTATGTGATGCCGCTCTTTAGGATTATCCTGTCCACCTCGCCAGCGTTGGCGCGAGCGACCGCGTTCGTCAGCCCGTCCACATCCGACACGGTGACGGACTCAGCAGCATACAACAAAGGCGCAAGTGCCACATACGCGCCAAACGTCACAAGAACACTCCAGGCCGTCCTCCACACGGAACGTATGGAACGCCTCACCTCAATCGGTTGCGTCATCATTTCCCTACCCCTTCCCTTTACTCTAAATTTCTCTGTTGAAGAATCCGCCCAGCCCGTCTCCCGTGGCTTCTGCGGCCCAAGCCGAACGGACTGAACACCCGCCGCAGAACGCTACCGCACTTCAAACTGGCCAAGCGCGCCCAGTATGCCAAAATTTGGGCGTGTTCGCAAGGGGTAAAATCTTGGAGGCTCCCCAATTTTTTCATGGGGAACCGCCAAGAACTATATGAAACCGCCTTCGGCGAGCTTCTCCATGGTGAGCCCCCCGGTGGAGAGCGCGTCTTCTGCCGGCGCAGCCTCTTCCCTTCTGAGGGCGTACTTGCCGAGCACGTCGGACTCGAGATTCACCGCCCCCCCGGCGCGCAAGGCCCCGAGATTCGTCTCCGAGGCGGTGGTGGGGATCACATCGACGGCGAGCCAGTCGGCTCCGAGGCCTGAGACGGTGAGCGACACTCCGTTCACGGCGATCGATCCCTTCAGGACCGTGGCGGCGGCCACGGCGCGCGGGCAGCGGAAGACGAGGTGGAAATCGCGCCCTCTGGTCGTCTTCGAAAGGAGCGTGCCGACGCCGTCCACGTGGCCCTGCACGACGTGTCCGCCCAGACGGTCTCCTGCCCGCAACGCCCGCTCCAGGTTCACCCGCGTTCCCGGCGAGATGGATCCGAGCGTCGAGCGGCGGGCAGTCTCCTCCAGGACGTCCGCCGTGAAACGCCTTGCGTCGTGGCGGGCGACTGTCAGGCAGACCCCGTCGACGGCGACGGATTCACCGTCGGAAAGCTCCGGCGCCCAAGGCGATTCGGCCTCTACCTCAATGACCCTGGCACGCCCAAAAGAGACGCGCCTGACCACACCCAGCTTCTGTACGAGCCCCGTGAACATCGCGTCATCGCCCCTTTCTGCGCACCACTATCGTGCGCGCGGACGGCGCGGCGGCGCGGCGGTTCCACTCGCGGAACATCGGGAAATAGTCGGCGGAGAAGAACAACGACCGGCTGCGGCGGGAGAAGCGGCGTACCGTCACGTGAAGAAGACCGTCCTCCGCCAAGCGCGCCGACGCCTCGTGGACGAGCTCCCAGTCCTTCTCGCGGCCCGAAGGATCCGAGAAGCGGAAACTGTCGGGCATGCTCTCGACGCAAGTCCACCCCTTGGGGAACACGACTTCGAAGGCATGCGTCTCCGGTGTGTCCTCGGATATGACGAACGGAGTCCTGCGCGACGACCCGGCGACAGCGAACGGAGCGGACGTGAAGCCGGGAAGCGTGATTGTCATGGCGTCGTCCTGCACCACTGCGAACCTCTCCACGTACGCGGAGAAGGAAGTCTCTGCCGGATATCCCTCGACATCCGTGACGAGCTCCTTCGTGGCGCTGGCGTTCTGGGACAACTCGCCGACGAGCTGCTGGTAGAACCGGCTGCGCATCTCGGGGAGCATCTCGGCGAAGCGCTTGCGGAACGAGCCCACGTCGGAACCGTACAGACGATTCGTTACGTCGAAGTCCACGCTGCCGTTCTCGCGCACCGTCATCAGGCACTGCTTCTCGATTGACGGCCCCCACTTCTCGCCGCATGGCGGCGTCACGGGGATCTCGCCGAAGGAGACCTCCGCGGGGTCGAACGTCTGTTCGCCGCCGTGCGACGTCGTCTCGGGAGGCGTATACTCGTTTTCGCGGCCGACGTGGAAGACATGCCGCTCGCCGCCGAAGGCCAGAAAGCCGAAGATTCCCGGGAATCCGCCGGAACGGATTTCGGCGCGGACAAGAAGGGAATCGAACCACTCGGGCGATGGGACGTCTCGCCGAAGCGCCACACGCCCTGGAATGCCGCACGGAGCATTGTCCGCCAGAATGAAGGAACAGTCGAAGCCGAGCTCTTGAAGCATTGCGAACATGAGGTTCATGTAGTCGGCGGACGACGCATAGCCGTCGGCAAGAGTCCTGTCCGGCGCGGAGAACGCGGAGCTGAACGGCAGCTCGAAGAGGCCCGGCCCCGAGACGCGCACGTGATGGGCGAGGTAGGATCGGACGGCCGTGATCTTCTCCGACGGCGTCTCTGCGGAGGCTGCGCATTCCCGCGCGGCCTTGCGTACGGCGTCCGAGCCGGATGCGCGCGCGGCGGCGAGGAACGAGTCCAGTTCGCCACCGTACGACTCCCAGTCTGCCGCCGAGAGACGCAGCGTGCGGCGCCAGAACTCCGCGGGAGGCAGCGACGGCTCGTCTGGAATGCGGGGCGGATCGACGGACCGCCAATTGTGGACGACGCCGCCATCCGCAGTCTCCCTGGAGGAATGCGACCATCCCTGCTCATGCGACGCCTCCACGCCAAGTTCGAGGAACTTGAACGGCATTCCGCCGGGGACATGCACCTCCATCTCCACGCATCCGATCGGCTGGACGCCGTCGAAGACCATCTGGGAATTGAACGCCACCGGCGAGTTCGTCACATCCACCACCCAGGAGTAGCGCAGCACGCTCCCTATCTCCACCCCCGGCATGTTCACCACGAGCTGCTTCGACGCCGGATAGCGCGGGGCCGACGCCGCCCAGCCGCAGTCGAGCACGTTTATCTCCTTCGGCGTCACCGAATAGACCCTTCCGTCCTTGTTCGACACCGTCGCGTAGAGGAAATCCACCGAACGCGTGGACGGCGCATACGTGAACTTGAGCTCCGCCGACGACTTCTTGCCGCCGTACGTCAACACCTCCTTCTCGATCACGTTCGTGGCGATCCAGCTCTTAGGGGTGCGGAAGTGCTTCGTAGAACGGCTGAGAATCGTGCGGACGTTCGCCTCGCCGTCGGCGTCCTTTGCAAAAGCCGGCTTCGCTCGTTCGGCGCTCTCCACCTCCTTGCGGGCGTTGCGAAGGTTGTCGTAGGCTGGGACGTCGAACTCCACGGCGGAGAGGTCGAGACGGCGGTGGACGGAAAGTCTGCCGCCGTCGACGCGCACAGCGCGTTCGAAGGAATATCCTGAAACATTCGTTACCGTGGCGTCGGGAGGAATTGCGCATATCGGGCCAAGGACGTCCCCGAACTTCAATGTCAACGTCTCCTCGGCCCCGCATGTGGAAGTAAGCAGCAGAGGGAAACGGCGCGTTTCGAGAGAGGTGGACCCGTCCAGAATCATGTCGGCCAGATTCAGCTGGCGAGTCAGCAGAGGGAGGTTGAGCATGTCGCGCGTCTTGCCCTTCAGCACGCGGGACGGGAGCTTCGCCGTAAGCCTTGTTTCAAGCGGCTTGGAGGTGTCGCGGAGATCAGAGGGGGACGTCTCGAACGAGAACAGCTCGGCGCCAGAGGCCATACGGCGGAGAAACGACTCGAACTGGCGGCGGCGCTCGACCGGCTTCTTCTTGAGCATTGAATGGCGGAAGGCGTTGTCGTTAAGCCCGTCGAAGCGGAGCGTGGCGGAGTAGAGGATGTCGCCATCCGGCGAAAGCGACGCCTCGGAATCGACGCGCAGGCGGTTGCCGGACACCGGGGGGACTGGCGAGACGAGAAGCGTCTCCCCCTCCGGGCGTGCGACGAGATACGATTTGTTCGAGAGGTAGCTCGGCAGAAGATCGCGCGTCGATTCGTCCGTGGGATCCATGAGCGTGTAGCCGCCGTCCTTGCCGGCCACCGCCGTTATCGCATGGTTGAAATAGGGGATTGGAACCTCGGCGTCCATCTTCGCGCCGGCGTGGATGAGGACTGGATAGGCCGTCACTCCGGCGATGCGCAGAAGCGCCGCCAGGAGAGCGGCCTTGTCGCGGCAGACTCCGTAGCGGTTGTCGAACGTCACGTCCACGTCGTGGGGTTCGTAGCCCGGGGCGCCGTCCTCTAGGGTGAGGCCCATGTAGCGGATCTCCTGCGAAACGAACTTGAAGACCGCGCGCACCTTCGAGGCGTCGTCTGGGCAGTCCTTCACCAGCTTGTCCACGAGATTCGTCATGGCCGGCGTCGTCTTGGCGAGATGAGGGGCGCAGATGGACCAGTACCAGCGCGAGACCGTCTCCCAGTCCGGAACCGTGGAGAGACGAAGCGACTGCACGCAGCGCGAAAGCGGCGGCATGTCAGGTTCGGGGAAGACCTGGGGAACGTCGCGGGCGGTCCACACGAGCCGGGTGTAGCCGTCGGGGAGTTTTCGATCCGGGGAACGGACTACCGTATCCTTGAACGGATGGCGGATGATCGCCTTTACGACGGGGCGGGACGGCGGCTGGTCAACCGAGGCGACCGTTGAAATGATGGGCGACGTGTCCTCGAGGGGCATGAAATCCGCCCATGCGTCCTTCATCCGCGCCTTGCGCGTGCGGCGGCAGAAGACGATGTGGCGCATTTCGCCGACGGCAAGCCCGGGCACGGAGCAAGACAGCTTCTTGTCCATGGGATCGACGATGTTCATCGCCATCGAAGAGTTGTCCGTGGCGATCTTCATCGTGCGCGCGAAGTCTATTTTCCGGGCGACGCCGTTTGTGCCGATCACCTCGACGAGCAGAATGGCCGCGTCTCCGTAGCGTGCGTTGTACGAAAGCGAGACGGTGGAATAGGAGCGGCGCCCCTTCTCCGTGAGGACTTTCGTCCATTCATCGTCCCATGTGACGTCAGACCCGTCCGGCTCGTAGCGCGTATGGATGCGGTCGTCCACCGTCACGGAGTCCGCATCAGGATAGCGGGCGGCCGTGACATTCTCCGCCGCCGCTATCACAGCCGCAGGATTGGCCATGACATCGGCGGGCATCGAAGGAACGTCCGCAGCGCCTTCCGCCACAGACGACGCCGCCGACACGGTCAGGCAAAATAGAGCAACTACAGATGTGGACAGAGCTTTGTACAAATACACGGCGTCGCTCCAGACCTCATATCTCAGCCAGAATACGCGAACGCTGAGCCGCATACTCGTCAGCGGAGATCGCCCCCATTTCGAAAAGCGCCTTCAACTTGTTGAGACGCGACGCCAAATCCATTGCGCCAGCAGCCGATGGCTGCTCTACAGACACAGGCGCCGGTGCTGGTGCAGGCGCGACCACCGGTGCGGGCGTAGGAGCAGGTGCGGGCGTAGGAGCAGGTGCCGGTGCGGGTACAGTCGCAGGCGTTGGTACAGGTGCCGGTGCGGGAGCAGGCGCAGGCGTTGGTGCAGGCGCGGGAGCAGGTGCCGGTGCAGGAGCAGGCGCAGGTGCAGGAGCAGGTGCGGGAGCAGGGGCAGGTGCGGGAGCAGGTGCAGGTGCCGGTGCTGATGCCGGTGCAGGCGCAGGTGCTGGCTCTGGAACGGGAGCAGGTTCAGGGACGGGCGCAGGGGCCGGGACAGGGGCTGGCGCGGGCGCGGGAGCAGCTGCTGGAGCGGGAGCAGCTTCAGGAACGGGCGCGGGGGCGGGCGCTGGGGCTGGTGCTGGGGCAGGGGCAGGGGCAGGGGCAGGGGCTGGTGCCGGAGTGGATTCATGATGTGCTCCTGTCACGCCCGATGCAAGTTTGAGGCCTGCCTTGAGTTGCGGCTTCGGCGGTAATTTCAGAGCTCCTGGCTTGAACATCGGCTTACCGCCGGCTGTGGGAGCTTCCGGGACTGCTATGATGGTGCCGCACTGGCATTTCACCTTCTTCCCGGCGAGGGAATTCATCACGAATATTGACTTGTTACACTGTGGGCATGTGATGTTCATTTGATTCTCAACTTTTAATCAAGTGTCTGCATTGACAGGACCAGCGGACTTTCGCTGTCTTCTCCGTGCCGAACATTATACCACATTTCCGAACGCGGCGGGGCGTCAATGCATTCACCCGGCAAATGTTGCCCATTGTGGGATTCTACTCATCCGTTGTACTCCCAGACAAATCAGCCATCATCTTCGCCAGTTCGTCTGCATCGACCTGACGAATGGCCTCGCAAAGCGTAAAGACCGTCGTCTTACCCGCTTCGCGCGGCCAGTCAGTCGGATCTCCCGCCCCCAACAAAGTCTTCGCCCGTTGAATAGCGGCAGAAATACTTTCTGCATCAAAATCAGACCGAACGAGCGATTTCTTGTACTCAGGTAAATGCGCACACAACGCCTCACGACACGCCTTAGACGTCGTATGTTGCATACCATCCTCAAAGTGCAAGAGCAGCCAAAACTCGAACTTCGGATTGGAAAGCGAGAATCCCTTGTACTGTCCCGGTGACTCTTTCGGATCCAGCGCCCACATCCTGCAGAGCTCCAGTTCTTCCTCCGGCCATTCATCGCGATCGACGACGATCCAAAGATAATCGCCGTCGCGCAACTGAAACCGCGGGACCGCAGCCTTCAGCGCCGAAAGAACCTTCTTAGGACTGTTCCCCTCTCGGCTCGCCACGGGAATCACGTGCACATACGCGGAATTAAACATCGAGAAATAATCGCACTCCGTCCGCGTCCCCTCCACGCCGACCAGGAAGAGTCGCTTGTAGAACCGTTTGCCTGAAGATCGCGTAAACTGCATGTCGACTTCCCCTACCGAATGACAATTGACGGCAACCCGCCCATGCGACCCGTGAGATAGCTCTTTCGGAGGTCCGTGTCTTTCCGCGCCTCGGAGAAATCGGAGACGGCGAATATCTCCGACACCTCGTCGCGATTGCGCTCGGCGAGCCACATCTCGTCGCGCCGCAAAAGCGACTGGGACAGCAAACCTATATCATGCGTAGTCGCCAGAAGCTGTCCGCGCGTGTCGTTCGTGCATCCATCCAGGAACGTCATGACGAGCTTGCGCGCAGCGTATGTATGGAGGCACCGGTCGATTTCGTCAATGACATAGACGTGATCGCTCGCCTTGTTCTCCATGTCGACAAACGCCGGGAGCAGGTCAAGGATGCGCTTCGTGCCGTCCGATTCGTGCTCGAGCTCGAATTCCTCCTCGTGCCCGTCATGGGACACATGGCACGCGACCAGTTTCTCGGCCGTGACGACACCGTCCTTGCGCGTCAGCAAGTAAGGCCACGTGCGGTCCGAACTCTCCACGCGCGTGGTCTGGCCTTCTTTCAGATTGTCCGTAACCGTCTTCACGACCGCTGGCGGAATCGGCAAGGCATCCACGCTGACGGGCTTGCGGACAATGCGCTTGATGCCCGTGTCAAAATTGGATAGAATCGCATTCATCCGCGCAAAGTATGGCGCGGACTCATCGGCATAGCGTTCCTTCGGCGCATAGTGCGCATTGGGCGCAATCAGGCAAAGCGTCTTGTCAAACCAGTCATAGACCGGCTTGTATGCCACGACATTCTGTGTCGAGGCCGTCATCAGAAACAGCTGATTTCCGCGCGTGGACTTGGCAATGAGTTCAAGAAGCTGCCGATCCTGTTCGTGGGCCGCGCCATACTCGTACGTGTAGCCGTCAGACGCCGCATTGTAAGTCCGTTCGAAACGCACGTCTTCGGCTGGCGCCGTCTCGCGGAACAGCCTTTCGTGCATGACGCGAACTCCGTCCACGGAAAACTCGTATGCATAGACATCATCGCCGATCAGCAAACGAAACGCCATTGTCGTCGGCTTCTTCCGACTGTCGGCGTCCAGAAGATACGGCTCAACAGGAATCCGCGCTTCCGGTGCGAGAAAATACCCTCTCGACACCATGAACTTGGCAAAGTCAAGCGCGCGGAAGAAGTTGGTCTTCCCGCTGGCATTTCCCCCGAAGAGCATGGCAATTGGCAGGAAACGCGCCTGCAAACGCTTCACTTTCGTCACACGTTCCCCATGATGTTGCTCACGGGTCGCAACAAAAGTAAGCTCGCTTTTGTTGCGATAAGACATCCAATTCTCAATTGAAAAGCTAATTATCATCCTATTGCTCCGACTTTTCTGGACGATATTCTACCAGATTCCGCGCCGCAAGTCAAACGGAAGACGCGAAAATTCCGCATCATCAATTTCACCTGCTCGCCTCGCGCAACGTGAACTTATACAAGAAACTCATTTCTTATTCCCAACATGGATTACCGCCGTTGACCACGCCAATTACTATAAATCTCCTCTATCATTGCCACGG
>Ga0310696_10006525_pt1 | contig 13823 bp, 5 predicted proteins | sample AusTroGonzalo_MG_4_FD_203885 | JGI IMG/M metagenome (GOLD analysis project Ga0310696, IMG submission 203885) | Bovine rumen microbial communities from tropical cattle in Woodstock, Queensland, Australia - Gonzalo_02 (v2) (version 2) | ecosystem: Host-associated > Mammals > Digestive system >... | reverse complement strand
TGGTAATAAAACAATCATTAATGAATACTCCGAAAATGGATAAAAGAAACAGCCTCCGGATGTCCGGAGGCTGTTACTCGTTGATTTAGTTAGCGTTAGATTTTCAGACCGCTCTGTCCTTCCTTTGGTAGAAGAACGCTAGCAAAAGCGCTAGTAAGCCGCCGACTATCGGTTCCGGCGTGACGTAGGTCTTGACCGGAGCGGAGAAGACGCTGCCGCCGCTGGAATAGACCGCCTGGACGCGCCAGTACCAGGTGCCGTTAGGAATAATGATCTTGGCTTCGGTCTTGGTGGTCGTTTCCGTGCGGCTGTCGGTGAAGTAAGGATTGTTGGCGTACTGCACCTTGAAGGTGTAGGCGCCTTCAGGCTTGCTCCAGCTGCCCTCTATATAGTTGTAGTAGTTGGTGGGCGTGTAGTAAGTGATGACGGGCGGTTCCTGAGAGTAAGCGTTTTCCCAGGAGTCGGCGCCGTTGACGTTTTGGCCGCGCTCTTTCAAACGGAAGGATCTTTCCTTCGGCATGACGATAGTGCCGGCTTTCCAGAGACCCGCTATAACGGCAGGCTCCTTTTCGTCCGGGAGCGCCGAAGCGTCGCCCCAGGCCACGTAGTCCAGGATCTTGGTGTAGTCGTTGGTCAGGTAGTATTCCGGGAAGGGAGAATCAGGCTCGAAGGGATAGAGGGAGATGGAGCCGGAGGGAGGAAGCTCGAGATCGGGATCGATGTCTTCCGCCATGATGGCCATGTCCCCTCCCGGAGCGATCTTCTCGCTGGGCAGAACATACCATTTTTCGCCTGGCATTACCCTGATGGCGTAGTATTTCAGGTTCGTTTCCTTGCCGTCTTTCCTGTCGAAGGTGTGGAACTGGATGTACTGGCTTCCGGGCACGGTCTGGACAGCCTCAATGTTGATGCCCATGTTGTAGGCTCGCTTGGCGAAGCTGTAGATCTTCAGTTCGTCGAGCTTGCCGTTTAAGTAGCCGCCCAGGAAGAGAGGCGAGCTCTGCAGAAGGTTGCCGGACCAGACAAGGCCGGAAACGCGATGCCCGTCAACGTAAACGTAAGCTTCGTTCTTGTCCTTTTCGTGCGTGACGGCGAAGTGGTGCCACTGGTTGGGCTCCAGGATGCGCTGGTTGTCGTCGGTGTTGTAGCGGTCCATGATCCAGGAGTCGCCGCCGGGGAAACCGTCACTTGTGCAGGAGTAGCCGTTGTCGAAGGGACCCCAGGCGATACGGCCGCCGTGGTGCGTTCCGGAGTCGCCGTCCTGGCGCCAACCGAGTTCCTCGTACTTCTTGAAGACGCGGCCCCAATAGCGCCTGTTGCGCTGCGTGAAATAGACCCAGGCTTCCACAGTAAAGTTGCCGGCGATGTTGATATCGCTATGAGAGCCCATCTGGACATAGTCTTCGTTGGAAGGACCGAAAGCCAGGCACTTGCCGTAGCGGCCTTCGTTGTCCCACTTGACGTCGCCTGTGAAAGCGCCGGTCATCTTGCCGTCTTTGTCGGAAACGGTGGTGCCGCTTCCCTCTTCCATCGGGATAGAGAGCCTCAAGGAAGGATACTGCGCCGCGATGGAGAAGGACTGCGTCAGCGTCCTCACGCCGTTGTTGGCCCTGACCGAGCAGGAGTATGTGCCGGGTTCAGTGAAGACGCCGCTGATCAATCCGTCGCTGTCGATCTTGAGATTATCGCAGCCCTGCACGGAATAGGAGATCCTCCTGTTCCTGGGATCGAAGGCAAAGGGACGGTAGTAGTAGGTCTCCCCTACCATCGCGCTTCTGGGCGGAAGCGAGACGAAACTGTAAGTGAAGTTCGTGATGTAAGTGGGAGAGCCGACGGAACTGTTGACGGTCCTCTGCCAGCTGGAAATAGTGTTGCGCAGATTTTGGGCTTCGGAAGTGTAGCTGCCGTCAGAGCGTCTGGCGTCGTAGGAGCACTGGTCCCTCAGGTCGTCGAAGATGTCCAGACATCTGGAGACCGGGAGAATGCGCACCATGTTCGTCATATGGGCGTAGAAAGCGCGCATGACAGCCGGGTGGCGGCAGAAGCGCTCGATGCCGCCCGTTATAGGATACAGCTGCACATTGCCCCAGACGACGCAGCTGCCGATGTCCTGGGGCCAGAGCTGGGTCCTGCCAGTCTTTTTGTCGCCGTAGAGGATGTAGTTCTGCCCCCACTGCGTCCAAGAGTCGCTGTTGTTGAGGAACTTTGTCATGCACCATTCCTTGGCCGCAGCGGAAACGTCGAAATAATTCGTCACCCGTGAATTGTAATCCTTGTTGTTGAAGATGTACAAAGCTTCCATGCCGGCGGCAATATCCTTGTAATGCCTGTCGGGGTTCATCTCCGCCAGAGGCTCGTAGCAATCCTTGTAGGTCTCCTTCTTGTAGTCGGCGAAACTGAACATAGCCTGCTGGGCGTTGGCGGCCGTGGCTTTGTAGCAGTTGCCGTCGTAGCCGAGCTTCGTAAGGTGAACGTCGTCGTAGCCTTCCACGGAATGCATCAGACCCTGCAGAGAACCCATGCGGCGGGCCAGGTGCGGTTCGGAGTCGTAGATGGGAGTCTTGGAGGCGCGGTAGATCCTTTGCGCGTAAGCCACAGCGAGGAAGGGCGAGCCGTCCTCCCAGTTGTAAGTGTTGGAGACTTTGTTGTGCTTGTGATATTTTTTGCCGTAGTTGAGCCTGATGTTGTGGGCGACTCGGTACTGGCGGCTGTAGTTGCCTTTGTAGTGGATGCCGCAGTTGTAATAGATGTTGGTGCCGATGATCAGAGTGCCGTCGGTGTTGTCGTTGTTCCAAAGGCGCTTCGAGGAAAGCTTGCTATAGTTCTCGCTGGTCATCAGGATGCGGTAAACCGGGATCTGGTAATCCGTGGTGTCGTCAATTTCCAGCATGCAGGGTCGGCTGGCTCCCCAGGACGGGAAGGTGATGGTCTTGCCATTGCAGTTGATCTCGTAATAGAAGGAGACCTGGTCGTTGTTGGAGAAGCCCGTCGTGGAGCAATAGACTCTCTTCTGCGTGGAGTTGTAACTGAGAGGAAGAGTGTTCCAGGAACCGTAATTGCCGATGCGGTAGTAAAGATTACCGCTGGGCTGGCCGGAAACGCCGTCCAGATAGCAGTAGAAGTAAACCCTGGAAGAAGAGGTAGGCACCGCAGGACTGTGGAAAGCGTCTATGACTCTCGGATCATTGGCGTCCCTGCCGACGGAGCCGCCGAATGCCAGGCGGTAGTTACTGGGATCGGTCCCGTTCTTGGTGAGGTCGAGCCTTTCAAGGGAAGCGCCCACGCCGTCGGCGTCGCCGCCCCATTCGCCGTCGTCGCGGTAGGAAGCGGTGTCGATCACTTTGCCTTCGCTGTTCCTTAAGATGAAGGTGTCGGAGCCGTGGTCAGGATTGAAGCCCAGGTCGTAGTAGTATTCGGCGCTGGGGAAAGCGGTGTGGAAAGCGTTCGTGGCGGCGCAGAGATAGAGGAATTCGCCCGCCGGAAGCTTTACTTTCGGCATGGAGATTCTGCCCTTCTCTTTGCTCTCGAGAGTCCATCCGGCCAGGTCCACAGTTTCGCTGCCGTAGTTCTTGAATTCAAGATACTCCTGCTTGCCGAAAGCGTTGTGCAGGTCGTGGTAGTTTATTTCAGAAATGGCGACGGTCTCGGAAGGAAGGCCGATAACGAGATATTTGAAGACGGCGCTGGAACTGGCGGCCATGGGCGGGAGCTTATAGTAGAAGCTCATGGTGTAACTGTTGCCGGTGGTCAGATCTTCCGAGAAGTAAGGTCTGACGTAGCTGCCGGAAGAGTTGCCGCCGCCGGGACCCGTGGCCACGACGTGGAGGCAGCCCTTGCCGTTGTAGCCGTCGGTGTTGTCCCAGAAAGTGCCTACATGATTGCCCCTGGGCACCCAGTTGTCGATGTTGCTGTCGAAATAACTGTTGGCCATGTAATTCTTGGAGCCGTCGCGCATCTCGAAATTGTCGATCAGTATTTCGCCTGCCGCGTCCATATAGATGTACATCTTGGCGGGGTCGCTGGCGTTGTCGGTGATGGTGGCCTTCTGCCATTCCGTCGTGGGCTCCACGGTGATGGTGTGCGATTCGTAGGAGAGCCTGGAGGTCATAGTGGCGGGCGGAGCCGTTTCCTGGACGTCCTGCTGGGGCCAGCCGTAGTACGCGCCGTCCTTCTTGATGGTAAGGGAATAGCGCAGCGTTCCGGAAGCGTTCCTGGCGGGCAGCGTGACCTTGTAGAGACCGGTCTCCGTGTCAAAGGGAATGAGCTGAGAGTGCAGCTCGGCGTTGTCCATGCCGTAGTTGAAAGTAACTTCCTGAATGTTGTCGCCCAGGACCGCGAAAGCGAATTCCAGCGGCGAATCGCTCAAAGGTTCGAAGGGAGGATAGCAGACGACGGAAAGCGCCGGTACGTCGCCCGCGGCGGAGTTGGCCTTGCCGGGCGTTCCGTAAAGCTTGGAAGCGCCCCAGCTGGCGACCTCATTGCCGTCGAGGCTGGGATCCAAGAGTTCCAGCGAGCAGCCCGTTCCGCAGGCCAAAGACGGCCAGGGAGCATCGCTGCCGTAGCGGGCGGAACTGATGACGTAGCCGTTGCAGTCCGTCAGCTTCACGCTGCCGCTCTTCCCGAAGAGTTTGAGCTTGCAGTTAAGTACCGGGATCTTGTCGCCGTAGATGGCAGTTATGGTCTTCTTCTTGGAAGGCGCGACGAGATATTTTTTGGGTTCCAGAGAAAGCGTCTTGGTGTCCAATACCACGCCGTTGATCATACAGTTTTTAAGATCAACTGTTTCGGCGGTGGGGTTGTAGAGTTCCACGTACTGGTAGTCGTCGTCGGAGGCCGCCAGGCCGCTGTCGTGCATGATCTCGTTTATGACGACGCAGTGCTGGGGCAGGCGTTTTTCCAAAGTCGTGAATTCTTCCTCGATCGTCTGTACGCCCTCGGGACCGTTGACGTTAAGCGTGTACTTCACTTTGCTGCCGGCTTCGCCGGCGGTCAGCGTGGCCACGTACCAACCGTCTTTTTTCCTTGCGCCGACCGTCAGAGGACCGACCGTCAAAGTCGCGGAAGATATGTTGCCGTAGGAGGCCTTAACGCCCACCGTGACGGTTTCGCCGGCTATAGGAGATACGGGATCCCTTCTTGTCTCCAGAAGCAAGGTGCCGTCCGGGACTTTAACTGAGTTCTCCGCTCCCGGCGTTCCGCCGCGGACGGTGCTGGCCGCCCAGACTTTCGGATTGTCCAAGGGATAATTGGGATTCTTCAATTCCAGCGAGGGTCCGTCGCCGTCCGGCTCTTCCGGCCATTCGCCGCCGTCCAGGTAATAGACGCTGGATATGGTGGCGCCCTGATCGTTCCTAAGCTCGATCTGCTCGCCGCTGTTGCTCAGTTTGCCGCTGACGAATGGTCCGTAGGGCTCCGGAGCGTCGGGGTAAGTGACTTTGAAACGGTCGGGATAGCGCGCGACAACGACGTAGCCGTTGGCGGCGATCGCAGCGCCCTCCGGGAAAACAAAGTCGAAACCCTTGTTGAACTTCCAGCCCGCCAGGGAAACTTCCGCATTGGAATTGTTGTAGAGCTCCACAAATTCCGCAGAGTCCTCGGAGCCGGGCGGGTTGTAGTTGATCTCGTTGATGACTACGTCAGCAAAAGCGGCGTTGGCAAGCAGTATGCCGGATGTGATCAGCAAATACAAAGCGTTTTTCATTTCTGCTCCTTAGGTCCCAGGCCCATATGTTCCTCGAAGTAAGCGGCGATCCTTTCCATGCAGTCGGGAAGGCTCTCGTATCTGAGGTCGAGGCCGTGGTTGTCCTTGGGGTATATCATAAGATCGAAGTATTTCTGTTTTTCTATTAGCTGCTGGATCATCCAGGCGGCGTCCTGGAAAAGCACGTTGTCGTCCTGCATGCCGTGGATGAGAAGGAGGTTGCCCTCCAAGCCGGCCGCGTGGAAGACGGGAGACGTCGCCTTGTAAACTTCCGGATCGTCCTTGGGCCTTCCAAGGCGCGGAGCGGTGTAGGAATCCCAGTAGTTCTTCCAGTCCGTCACAGGCTTCCAGGAAACGCCGGTGTTGAAAACGCCCGGGAAGTCGCACATGACCATGAGCGTAAGGAAGCCGCCGTAGCTGCCGCCCCAGACGCCGATCCTCTTTTCATCGACATAAGGCTGCGCCTTCAAATATTCCGCGCAGGAGACCAGTTCCTTGGAATCCACGATGCCCAAAGACTTGTAGTAGCCTTGGGCGAACTTGTGTCCGTAGCCGTGGCTGGCACGGAGATCGATGCCCACCAGGATGTAGCCCATCTCGTTGGCCATGTAGTTGTCGAGAAGATTGTAGCGGCCGAAGCCCATCTTCCCCTGCCCCGCGTAAACGCAGCGCAAAACGGCGGGATATTTTTTCTTCGGGTCGAAATCCTTAGGCAAAGTAAGCGTGCCGCAGATCTCGGCTCCGTCCTCTTTGTTCTTGAAAGAAAATTCCTTGATGATGGCGCGCGGCCACTTCTTCAGAAGCGGAGAGGCGGTGTCTATGAGCTGCGTGAACTTGCCCTTCGCGTCGGTGACTAAAAGCACGGGCGGTTCCATCAGCGAACTGGCCTGGACCGCCAGCTGTTTGCCGTCACGGCTTACGGTGGCGCTTTCCCAGCAGCGGTCACTGCACTTCACGCGCTTTTCGGGGTCACTCGCGTTCTTCTTCACGTAGAGGAAGGCTTTCCTGGGATCGGGATTGAGAGCGCTGAAATATATCTTGCCGTTTTCGCAGACGGTAAAATTCGCGATGTCGTAGCCGCCGGCGGTTATCCGTTTCGGCGTCTTGCTTCCCGCTTTCAAAGCGTAGAGCTGCAGCCAGCCGTCGCGGTAAGAAAGGAAGTAGAGCGTCCCCTCTTTGTCATAAGTAATGGGCGACCATTCGATCCAGGGCTCCAGGTAATCGCTGAAGCGTTCCTTGACGCTCCAGTTCTTTTTGCAGGAGGCTTCGCAGAGATGGTAGGTGCGGTAATCGTCCTCAACGTAAGCGAAAGCGAAGGTCGCGCCGTCGCAGGACCAGGCCGCGGCGTGAGGCCTGACGGTCGTCCCCTTCTTGCATTCCTCAGGCTTGAAATTCGGAAGCTCGGGATACTCTAAGAGAGAACTCTCTTTGGTGAGATCAAGGAAACCGTAGCGGAAGAGCGCCAGGGGCTTCCCGACATTGTTCCTTCTCAGGTTGTTTATTCTAACTTCCTTTTCGGGCGTGTAGTCCGGCATCCTGATGTCCTCATAGGTCGAGGAGTCCTCGACCAGGACCGCGGCGTACCTGCCGTCCGGCGAGATGCGGTAATCGCAGACAGAAGTGTGAGGCTTAGAGAGGAAGGTCAGCTGCCTGACCGTGCCGTGATCTAGATCGTAGGAATAGAGGTTGCCGCCTTTCACAAAGAAAGCTTCCGGCGCCTTGTCCGGGATCGCAAGGTTGTACTGTCCCCCGCTTGTCAGCGTCAGGCGCTCGACGTTGCCCTCCAGGTCGCAGATGAAAAGGTTCCCGCGGCAGAGGAAGACAATGTCATAGGTGTCGTTGACGAAAGAGAATTCGCTGATGCCGGTGTACATAACTTCGGCGTAAGCGACGTCTTTGGGATCGCGCGTGTCATCTTCACAGGGGAATTTCCTGATCTTGGCGGCGTCCGTCAGCTTTTTCAGGCTGCCGTCCTCAAGCTTAGCATAAATATCTCTGACCGCTCCTCCCTTCTCGTTCCACAAAAAAGCCAATATCTTCCCGTCCGCGGAGAAAGTGGTCCCCGAAACGGACTGTCCGTAAGTGAGAGGTCTGGTGTAGAGTTCCCTGAGCGTCGGGCCCTTGGGAGTATGTCTCAAAAAAGTTTTCATGCGCGTTCCTTAAGCGGATTTTTACTTCTACTTAACCTTGTATTATAGCAAAAATGGGAATCCGCATAAAGACTGACATTTGGCTTTCTCATTGCTTTTTTTGGGAAATTTTAATAAACTTTCTCGAATTTCGGGGATTTTTTCCCTAAATCGTGTAAGGAGGACATAAAAACATATGCTGCAAGGTCGTCAGGACATCAAAAAAGTTTTGATTATCGGTTCCGGCCCCATCATTATCGGCCAAGCCTGCGAATTTGACTATTCCGGCACGCAAGCCTGCAAAGCCCTGAGATCACTCGGTTACGAGATCGTACTGGTGAACTCCAATCCCGCCACTATCATGACCGACCCCAACATGGCCGATCACACCTACATCGAGCCACTGAACGTCGAGTCCTTAGAAAAGATCATCGCCAAGGAGCGCCCGGACGCCCTGCTCCCCAACCTCGGCGGACAGATGGCCCTGAACCTTTCGGCCGACCTGGCCGAGAAAGGTATCCTGGCGAAATACGGAGTGCAGATAATAGGCGTGAAACTCGACGCCATCAAGAAAGGCGAAGACCGTCAGACCTTCAAGGACACGATGGAAAGTATCGGCGTGGAATGCGCAAGGTCTGCCATCGCCAGAAGCTACGAGGAAGCCGAGAAAGTGCTTGAGACCATCAAGCTCCCGGTCGTCATCCGCCCGGCCTACACGATGGGCGGCACCGGCGGCGGGCTGGTTTACAACATGGAAGAATTCAAGACGATCGCCCAGCGCGGCCTGAACGAAAGTTTGGTCCATGAGATCTTGATCGAAGAATGTCTGGCCGGCTGGGAAGAGCTGGAACTGGAGATCATTCGTGACAGCAAGGGCCAGAAGATCACGGTCTGCTTCATCGAGAACGTTGACCCCATGGGCGTGCACACCGGCGACTCCTACTGCACCGCGCCGATGATGACGGTACCGGAGAGCCTGCAGAAGCGCCTTCAGAAATATTCCTACGACATCGTGGACGCCATTGAAGTGATAGGCGGCACGAACGTCCAGTTCGCCCACGACCCGGTGACGGACCGCGTGGTCGTCATCGAGATCAACCCGAGAACTTCCCGCTCCTCCGCTTTGGCTTCCAAAGCGACGGGCTTCCCCATCGCTTTCATCTCCGCTTACCTGGCGGCCGGCATTACGCTTGACCAGCTCCCCTACTGGAAGGAAGGCACGCTCGACAAGTACGTCCCCTCCGGCGACTATGTGGTCGTTAAGTTCGCGCGCTGGGCTTTCGAGAAGTTCCACGGCTCTTACGACAAGCTGGGAACGCAGATGCGCGCCGTCGGCGAAGTGATGTCTATCGGCAAGAATTACAAGGAAGCTTTCCAGAAAGCCATCCGCTCCCTCGAGAACAAATGCTACGGCTTAGGCTTCTTCAAGGGCTACAACGAATGGACGAAGGAAGCGCTGGTCGAAGCGGTCAGGACGCCCTGCTCCACCAGGCAGTTCATGCTCTACGAAGCCACGAGGAAAGGCGCGACCGTTGACGAACTCTACGAGGCCACCAAGATCAACAAGTGGTTCCTCACTCAGATGAAAGAGCTCGTCGAACTCGAAGAAGAAATATTGAAGAGCAAAGGCGGACTTCCTCCCAAAGACCTCTTGATCCAGGCCAAGAAGGACGGCTTCTCCGACCGCTACCTCGCGCAGATCTTAGGCATCACCGAAACGGAAGTCAGGGAAGCCAGAGAGGCCGACGGCATGGAAGAAAGTTGGTTCGCGGTCCCGGTCTCCGGCGTGAAGGATGCCTGCTACTACTACTCTACTTATAATAAGAAGAACGAGACGGAGATCTCCAGCAAGGACAAGATCATGGTCTTGGGCGGCGGACCGAACCGCATCGGCCAGGGCATCGAGTTCGACTATTGCTGCGTGCACGCCGCTTTCGCCATCAGGGACGCAGGGCTTGAATCCGTCATGGTCAACTGCAACCCCGAGACCGTCTCCACCGACTACGACACTTCCAACAAGCTCTACTTCGAACCGCTGACCTTGGAAGACGTGCTCTCCATTTACCGCAAGGAAAAACCCGTGGGCGTCATCGTGCAGTTCGGCGGACAGACTCCCCTTAACCTTGCGCACGATTTGGAAGCCAACGGTGTCAAAGTATTAGGCACTTCGCCTAAGACCATCGCGCTGGCGGAAGACCGCGAGCTCTTCCACGAAGTCGTGCAGAAACTCGGCATTCCTCAGCCGGAAGCCGGCATGGCGCACAGCGTGGAGGACGCGCTCGCAGCCGCCAAGCGCATCGGCTATCCCTTGATGGTCCGTCCCTCCTTCGTATTGGGCGGACGCGGCATGGAAGTCGTGCACAACGACGAGATGCTGGTCGAATATATGAACAACGCCCTGCAGGCCGCCGGCGAAAACGTCATCCTGATCGACAAGTTCCTTGAGAACGCGACCGAGACGGAAGCCGACGCCATCTGCGACGGCAAGGAAGCGTTCGTTCCCGCCATCATGGAGCACATCGAGCAGGCCGGCATCCACTCCGGCGACTCCGCCTGCTTCATCCCGCCCGTCACCATTCCCAAAAAGCACATCGAGACGATCGAGCGCTACACGAAGGAACTGGCGCTGGAGATGCACGTGGTCGGTCTCATGAACGTCCAGTACGCGATCTGCAACGACGTCGTCTATATCCTGGAAGCGAACCCCAGGGCCTCCCGCACCGTGCCGCTGGTCAGTAAGGTCTGCTCCATCCCGATGGCGAGGATCGCCACGCAGGTCATGCTCGGCAAGACCTTGAAGGAACTCGGCATCACTAAGAAGGCCATCCCGCACTACGGCGTGAAGGAAGCGGTCTTCCCCTTCAACATGTTCCCGGAAGTCGATCCGGTGCTCGGACCTGAAATGCGCTCTACCGGCGAAGTCTTGGGCATCTCCACTTCCCCGGGCCTCGCCTACTTCAAGTCCCAGGTCGCAGCCAACCAGAAACTGCCGACGGAAGGCACGGTCCTTATGACGGTCGCCGACCACGACGAGATGCTGCTCGAGACCGCCACGCTCTTCAAGGAACTGGGCTTCAAGATCCTTGCGACAAAAGGCACCTGCGCTTACTTAAACGAGAACGGCATCAATGCGGAAGTCGTCCTCAAACGTCTGGAAGGCAGGCCGAACCTGGTGGACGCCATCACGAACGGAGAAATAAACCTCATCGTCAACACGCCGATAGGCTGCCGTTCCAAGGACGACGACTCCTACATCAGGAAGACCGCCATCAAGTACAAGGTTCCCTACATCACGACCATGGCGGCCGCTCACAACGCGGCGCTCGGCATCAAGGCCTTCCTGCACGGCTCAGCTCCTCTGAAGAGCATCCAGGAATACCACGCCGACATCAAGTAAGCAAAACAAAAAAGCCCCCGGTCACTCGGGGGCTTTTTTTATTCCGGCAGTTTGTCCGTCACTTTTATTCCCAGCACTCTTTCCGCATTGAGGTAAAAGATCTTTTCCTGGTCGCGTTCATTCGGGCAGATCTTTTTCACGAACTCGATGTGTCCCTGCTGTTCGCCCCAGGGACAGTCGGTGCCGAATAGAATGTTATCCGCTCCGTGCCTGCTGACAATTTCGCGCCCCAATTCAACGGGGCAGCATCTGGCCGAGCAGCTCGTGTCGATCATTACGTTTTCGCCGCACATGTCCTGCAAAAATTCTTTGTAGGTCAGCCAGCCTCCCATATGCGCGATGATCATGACAAGCTTGGGAAAATTTTTCCTTATACTTTTGAAGCGGTAGGGATGCGCAAAGTCCTGCCCCATGAACGCCACGTCGTTGCCGGAATGGAAGAGCAAGGGAAGGTTTGTCTCCTGCCAAACGTCGTAGATGGGATACCAGCCTTTGTCATCAACGGGAAGATTCTGATAGAAGGGATGGATCTTCAATCCCAGCAATCCCGCGTCCAAAATTTCCTGCACCTTGTCAGCAGGATCAGGATCCAAAGGATGTATGGAAGCGAAAGGAAAAACGTGTTCGCTTTTTATTTCTTTCGACCACGCGAGTATCGCGTCGAACTGCGTCGGCTTCGTCGCAATGTTTGCGATGACGCTTGCGTTGACATCACCTTCCCGCATCGCGCGCAGAAGATCGCCCAGCGTTCCGTCAGTGCACGGCTGTATCACTCCGCTCACTTTCGCTATCGCTCCGATCGCTCTTTCGGCAAGCGAATCTACAAACGCGTGGGTATGGAAATCGAAGTATTTCATGATGACGTGGATTCTAACAGAAAAAAATTTTGCAGTCAACGAAGACGCTGATTGATTTTTAAAAATACATGTGATAAAATTTATATAGATTAAGTGAATTATCCGCTATTCATATTTTATGTGATGAATGTGAAGTGATGGAAATGCTAGGAAAAATAACGGGTTTCGCTTGGTTGATGGAGTGAAAAGAAAACAACAGATCAGGTATGATCTGTTAGAACATAGAAAAAACTCAAACAAAAAATAGTTGTCTAGTGACAGCTTTTTATTCAACCAAACATAAGGAGAAACACTATGCCTACTGCTAAGAAACCCGCTGCGAAACCGGCTGCCAAGAAAGCCCCGGCCAAGAAAGCTGCCCCGGCCAAGAAGCCCGCTGCTAAGAAGCCCGCTGTGAAGAAAGCCGCTCCGGCCAAGAAAGCCCCGGCCAAGAAGGCCCCCGCCAAGAAAGCCGCTCCGGCCAAGAAGCCCGCTGCTAAGAAGCCCGCTGCCAAAAAAGCCCCGGCCAAAAAGCCCGCTGCCAAGAAGCCGGCCGCCAAGAAGTAATAATTAACTTCTTGCAATAAAAAAAGCGCCCCCTCGCAAGAGAGGGCGCTTTTTTTATTTCGCTTATTCTTTTAATCAGCGAGCTCAAAGAAGAGCAAACCGAGAGCGATGCCGAAGAGCGGGATCTCGCTTAGCTTGATGTGCTCGCCGGTCTGGTGCGCGGAGCCGTCGTCGTCCTGGCTGTAGCCAAGGGAAGGAATGCCGGCCGCGAGAAGCTGCTTGCAGACGGTCGTGCCGTTCATGCCGAAGAGCACGGCGTCCTTGCCTGTAAGATCCTTGGTGGCTTTCATGGCGGCTTTGCAAAGCTTGCCCTCCGGATCGATCTCAAAGGCGACCATGTGGTCCGGCATCTCTACCGTGAAGGAAGTGCCGGGATATTGTTCGCAGGCCGCTTTGGCAAGACTGTCGGTCCAGGCTTTGATCTCCTCGAGGTTCCTCTGCGGAGTGTAGCGGATGTCCATCCTCACCTTGCATTCCTTGGGAATGATGTTGTAGGCGCTGCCGGCTTCAAGTCCGGAAACGGTGAAGGTCGTGGGGCTGAAGTTGGGCTGGTCTTTTTCCTTGAGGAAGCCGATCTTTTCAGTGTAGCTTTCCTTAACGGAGTTGAGGAAAGCGACGGCGGGCCAGATGGAGTTGATGCCGTGGTCTGGATAGGCGGCGTGTCCGGCTTTGCCGCGGAAGGTGTACTGGAAACGCAGCAGTCCTTTCTCGCCGTAGGAGAGTTTATAGATGCCGGAGCCGGTGTCGGGAACGACCGCGTAGTCGGCTTTGATCTTGCCTGTTTCGGTGAGCCATACCAGGCCGTCGGTGGAACCGACTTCCTCATCCGCGACGGAAGCGAAAAGGAAGGTGCCTTTGAATTCGCCTTCATGCTGCTTTAAGAATTTGGCGAGCAGGAAAGCGGAGACCATAGGTCCCTTGTCGTCGCCCACGCCTCTGCCGTAGGCGGTGCCGTTCTCGATCTTCACGGTGAAGGGATCGTGATCCCAGTCGGGATTGACCGGGACTACGTCAGCGTGGCAGGGAACGAAAAGAACAGGATGTCCCTCCCCTACTTTCGCGATGAGGTTGGTGCGCTTGGGAGTCTTCTCAAAAGTTTCGTAAGGAATCTTCAGTTCGTCGAAATATTTTTTCAGAACGTCGGCGACGAGGTATTCGTTGCCGGGAGGATTGACGGTATTCTTCGAGACGAG
>Ga0310696_10006524_pt1 | contig 13824 bp, 9 predicted proteins | sample AusTroGonzalo_MG_4_FD_203885 | JGI IMG/M metagenome (GOLD analysis project Ga0310696, IMG submission 203885) | Bovine rumen microbial communities from tropical cattle in Woodstock, Queensland, Australia - Gonzalo_02 (v2) (version 2) | ecosystem: Host-associated > Mammals > Digestive system >... | reverse complement strand
GAACAGACAGATGCCCGCAAAGCTTATTGCCGTGGCATACAGCGGCGATCCGTTGCCTGCCGTGGATGCAATGGAAACGGCCACGGCGCACAGGCCGAACGAGTACGGGACAAGCTTTGGTGCATCCTTCCTGGGTCCCAGCATCAGTTGCCTGTATATGAGGTATTCGAGGATTAAGCATATGATTATCACGGTTACGGTCCATCGTTTGGTATGACCGACAGGAGCCTTGATGAACCACAGCGAATAGAAGATATGCCCTATGAAGAAGCTCAGCATGCCCAGATAGAACATGTGCTTGTTCTTGTTTCTGGGGAACAGCAGGAAGATGTCTCCGGCCGTATGTAACAGCAGTGCAAGTATGACGAATATCTGGTACTGCCTATGTGCAATCTCCGGAGGAAGAAACGTCAGGTATGAGGCGAGCAGAAGCGGCATCAGCAGCGGTTTGGTCACCGTGTATACCGCCGCCTTCTTCAGCTTTATGGCGACGAGGCATGTGGCAACTACAATCAGATAAGCATCGATGGCTATGCTGGGTTTCATCAATCAAAAGGATAAACCCAAGATGGTGCAATTACAATCACCCCATTTGACGCAAATGCCCGATATATATAACATATCGGACTATGAGCAGCTATCCATTTGCAGAGACAGAGCCTAAGTGGCAGAAGTATTGGGCAGAGCATAAAACCTTTGCAGTCACAGAAGACCCCTCCTATCCCAAGGAGAAGAGGGCCTACGTCCTCGACATGTTCCCCTATCCTTCGGGAGCAGGCCTTCATGTCGGACACCCCGAGGGCTACACGGCCACCGACATCTACTGCCGTTACCTCAGGATGAACGGCTTCAACGTGCTTCATCCCATGGGATTCGACTCATTCGGACTGCCTGCGGAAAACTACGCCATCCAGACCGGAACCCACCCCGCAATCACCACGGAGAAGAACATCAACACCTTCCGCCGTCAGATCAAGAGCCTGGGATTCTGCTACGACTGGGACAGGGAGATCTCCACCTGTGATCCGTCATACTACCACTGGACTCAGTGGATCTTCGAGAAGCTCTACGAGAAGGGGCTGGCCTACGAGAGCCAGGCACCCATCAACTGGTGCCCCCACTGCAAGACCGGACTGGCCAACGAGGAAGTCAAGGAAGGCAAGTGCGAACGCTGCGGAACTCAGGTCGAGAAAAAGAACATCCGCCAGTGGGTCCTGAAGATCACGGCCTATGCACAGAGGCTTCTGGATGACCTGGACCTGGTGGACTGGCCCGAGAGCGTCAAGCTCATGCAGCGCAACTGGATCGGAAAATCCGAAGGCGCATCGGTGCTCTTCCAGGTAAAGGGCCTTGAGAATGATCCCGACGGAAAGCTCGAGGTCTTCACCACAAGATGCGACACCCTCTTCGGTGCCACGTACATGGTCATATCCCCTGAGCACCCGCTTGTGGCAAAGCTCACCACTAAGGAAAACGAGCAGGCAGTCAGGGACTATGTGGATCAGGCGGCCAAGAAGAGCGACCTCGACAGAACCGACCTGGCAAAGGAAAAGACCGGCGTCTTCTCCGGAAGCTATGCAATCAATCCCGTCAACGGCAAGGAGATTCCCATCTGGATTGCCGACTATGTACTCATCTCATACGGAACCGGCGCCATCATGGCAGTCCCGGCCCACGACACCCGTGACTGGGAGTTTGCCAAAAAGTTCAACCTGCCCATCATCGAGGTCCTCAAGTCCGAGGTCGATGTCCAGCAGCAGCCATGGACCGAAGACGGAATCCACGTCAACAGCGGTTTCCTGGACGGACTCAACAAGGCTGATGCCATAGCACGCATGATCGAGTTCCTCGAGCAGCGCAAAATCGGACACAAGATGGTGAACTTCAAGCTGCGCGACTGGATCTTCAGCCGCCAGAGATACTGGGGAGAGCCCATCCCCCTCATCCACTGCCCGCACTGCGGAACAGTCCTTGTTCCGGAGAACGAGCTTCCCCTCACCCTGCCTGAAGTCACAAGCTATCAGCCGTCCGGCACGGGAGAGAGCCCTCTGGCAAACATCGACAGCTGGGTCAACTGCAGATGTCCCAAGTGCGGCGGCCCCGCAAAGCGCGAGACCAACACCATGCCTCAGTGGGGCGGTTCCTGCTGGTACTACCTGAGGTACATCGATCCGAAGAACACAAAGGCATTCGTCGATCCTGCCAAGGAGAAATACTGGATGCCGGTCGACCTCTACATAGGCGGCACCGAGCATGCCGTGCTTCATCTGCTCTATGCAAGATTCTGGCACAAGGTCCTCTATGATCTCGGACTCGTCTCCACACCCGAGCCCTTTGCAAGGCTGGTCAACCAGGGAATGATAACCTCGTTTGCATACCAGAGGGCAAATAAGTCGCTGGTTCCTGCAGACCAGGTCACCGAGAAGGAACCGGGTGTCTTTGTAGACAACGAGACCGGAGAGGTTCTGGAGAGAGTCATCGCCAAGATGTCCAAGAGCCTCAAGAACGTCATCAACCCGGATGAGGTCATAGCCCAGTACGGCGCAGACACCATGCGCATGTACGAGATGTTCATGGGACCGCTTCAGGTCTCCAAGCCCTGGTCAACGACAGGAATCGCCGGTGTCTGGAGATTCATCGACAGGATCTGGCGCCTCGGAGACGAGAAGCAGATCACAGATGAAAAGGCGCCCGTCGAGATCATGAGAAGCCTCCACAAGACCATCAAGAAGGTCACCGAGGACACGGCTACGCTGAACTTCAACACCGCCATCAGCCAGATGATGGTCTACATCAACGACCTCTCCAAGCTGGAAACCCTGCCGCGCGAGGCCTGGGAGCCCCTGATCCTGATGGTTGCGCCCTACGCACCTCATCTCGCCGAAGAGCTCTGGGAGAAAGCAGGACACAAGCCGTCCGTGGCAAACGTCGGCTGGCCCAAGTATGACGAAGCCATGACGATTGATGACGAAATCCAGATCGTCTGCCAGATCAACGGCAAGGTCAGGGCAAAGCTCATGCTTCCCAGAGACTCCTCCAAGGACCAGATTATCGCCGCCGCAAAGGCCAACGAGAACGTGAAGAAGTATCTCGAGAATGCCGTCGTGGTCAAGGAAATCGTCGTCCCCGGCAAGCTCGTGAGCTTTGTGGTCAAGTAATCACATCAGGTTCTGCTTCAGGTAGCTGTAGCTGTTGCCGGCAGAGTCCACAATCAGGACAAGAACCCGGTCCATCTCTGTGTTGAGGTAACGGAACACGCCCTCCGGCATCTGCATGGGAGCGCTCAGACCCTCCGTCACAAAGACGGCAGGGTCGCAGGTGAACTCGCTTGTCCATATTCCGTTCGGAAGTGCGAATGAATCCACTCCGAACGGTGCCACCAGCCTCAGAGAGGTGTCGGAGAGCACCCCGTTCTGCAGATCCCTGAGCAACGTGACCTTCTCGATGTTCCTGAAGTCATCCGTCAATGCATGCATGTCGGAAGAGAGAACATCATAGTTGAGTCTGGATGTCACTACCCTGTCCACATCAAGGAGCTCACCTACGACCACACCGTCGTTTTGGGAAAGAACCACGGCAGAGTCACTGTCCAGCGGAGTGACGGCGGCTCCGAAGGGACTCATATCTCCTAGCGGAAAAGCGGCAATCAGCACGGTCTCACCGGCAGGAACGGATATGCATACGCTCCGTTCATCAGAAGAAACATAAGCACTTCTGACCTCGTCCCCATAGGTCCACCGGAGGGTATACCAGAGTTTTTCTCCCGATACGCTCTCCCAGGGATGGGTGGGAATTGTGACTTCCAGAGTCCGTTCGGGACGGGCAATGGAACACGCCTGGAAAACCAGCAGCGCCGCAAGAAGCGGCAGGACATGGAATATCTTTCTTGTTTTCATACCCGCCTATACGAAAAAAGTGCGGAAAATATTTTGGTTTTTCAGAAGAAAAATCAGGTTTTTTGTGTTGTTTTCAGGATTTCACGGTATTTGTCCCGGAAAGAACGCAGGACGGCCCTGACGGCATCGCTGCTGTAGTCGGCATATGACCATGGCAGAGCCTGGAAATCATGGTTCTGGTAGATCAATGTGGTTTCGGCATAGACTCCGTCCCGGAGCGGAATCCTGTGGGACCTGTCCTTGCAGGAAGCCAGGATCAGGCTGGCCAGGGACAGGATTCCCGGATCAAGATTCACGGTGCGGCCTCCGTTTTCGGAAACGAACTGCTTCTCCAGAGAGTTGGTCAGGATCTTGATTCCGGCAAGGTCCGACGGATCCACAAGGTTCCTGAACAGCAGGAGGTAGCGTACGGGCCGGCCGCCCATCTCGCCGTCATAGTAATCCGTGAAGGAAAAATCCATGACCGGGCTGAACATCTCCACCGGACCGAAATGCTCTTCCAGCAGCGATATGATTCCGTCATGCCTGTCCTCCGATGTGGACAGCACGCCCATGATGAGTGCGCATCTCCGGAATTCTCTTGCCTGTGCCATGGTTCCCCCGCTGGAATTGTCCCACCGGCGCCTTCTCTTGTCAACTTTCCTTGCTTAGTTCGGGCGTGGGCTTTATTATGGAACCATGCCGAAACTGATTGTCTTTCTAGGAAATCCGGGAATCCAGTACAGACGGACCAGACACAACGTCGGTTGGCTTCTCTGTGACCGCCTCTCGGAGCTTCCCGGATTCGACGGCAGCTGGCAGGGCAAATTCCACGGGCTGTTCCTGAAAAAAGGGAATACGGTCCTTCTGAAACCGCAGACATTCATGAACGAAAGCGGTATTTCCGTGCAGGAAGCATCAAGGTTCTTCGGCATAAAGCCGGAGGACATCCTGGTTGCGCATGACGACATCGAGCTTGATTTCGGCACCGTACGCAGACAGCTCGGCGGAGGCATGGCCGGTCACAACGGACTGCGGTCCGTAAAGCAGCATCTGGGTACCGACAGGTTCGGCAGGCTCCGCATAGGGGTGGGCAGGCCTCCTGCCGGAATGCAGGTTGCGGACTATGTTCTGGGGCGTTTTTCCGAGCTTGAGGAAAAACAGCTTGAATCTATACTGGATAATGCCGTGGAAACTGCTGTACAATATATGGACTGAGGATAGGAGATCATATGAAGAACAGGGACTTTAGAATATCTGAGATCTGCAGGGAGACCATGACTTATGAAAAGCCAATGTTCGAGACATCGGACAGGGCCGACATGATGTACCGTCAGGCCCAGGAGGTCTCGGTTGTCTACAACAACAGCCATGAGCATCCCATCACCGCCGGCAAGACATATACTTCGGCAGTGCTCCATATGGTCTATCAGGCCGTGATCTCGACATTCCTGAGAGGTTCCGACTCCGACCCGTTCTCAAGGATTTCAGTGCTGGCAGAGAAGAACAAGGACACGGCCGAGGTCCTGGACTTCTACGACAAGGCCTTCCCTTCAAGACTTAGCGGAAAAACCGACGTCCTTCATGGAGTCGAGACCGCAAGGGCGTTCTTCGTCCATCAGGTACTTCAGGCCAACCCTGCCCTGCTTGCAGCCACCGGTGAGATGCTGGACCAGAAGAAACTGAAGTTCCCCCAGGGAACACAGGCACTGACCGCCATGATGGGAAGCTACCTCAAGGGAACGGGGTTCTCGGAATCCACGGAAGATGACCTGTTCTCGTTCCTCACGCTCCCCGCAAGGCTCTATCCGGATTCACTTTCCAAGCAGATAGCATATATCCTCGAGCACTGGGAGGCCCTCCTTCCGGAGGAGTTCGCAACGCTCCTGCTCAGAAGCAAGGACTTCATGCAGGAAGAGGACAGGCCCCGCTTCCAGGGCGGCCCGGGCCCCATAGAGATCCCTGATTATTCGAATCTGGGAGACGATGACGTCGAATCATTCACTCCGGACCGGAACTGGATGCCAAACGTCATAATGATGGCAAAAAGCACGCTGGTCTGGCTGGATCAGCTTTCCAAGAAATACCACAGGGACATCCACACCCTGGACCAGATTCCAGACGAGGAGCTCGACTATCTGAGGGATGCAGGCTTCACCGCACTCTGGCTGATAGGCCTGTGGGAAAGAAGCCCGGCATCGAAGAAGATCAAGAACCTCTGCGGAAACCCGGATGCCGTGTCATCCGCATACTCTCTCAAGGGCTATGAGATTGCTTCCAGAATCGGCGGCTGGAACGCCTTGTTCAACCTAAAGAGCCGCTGCTGGGACAGAGGCATCAGGCTTGCCAGCGACATGGTTCCAAACCATACCGGCCTTGACAGCGACTGGATGAAATACCACAGCAACTACTTCATCCAGCAGTCTTATCCGCCGTTCCCGTCATACACATACAACGGCGAGAACCTGTCGGAGGATCCGGACCTGGACATCAGGATCGAGGACCACTACTACAACAGGACGGATGCCGCAGTCACCTTCAGGCGCATTGACCGCAGGACCGGCGAGACATCATATATCTTCCACGGCAATGACGGCACGACGATGCCCTGGAATGACACTGCACAGCTGGATTTCCTCAATCCTGAGACAAGAGAGGCCGTCATCCAGCAGATAATGGCCGTTGCCAGAAACTTCCCGGTAATCAGGTTCGATGCCGCCATGACTCTTGCAAAGAGGCACATCCAGAGACTCTGGTACCCCAAGCCGGGAACCGGCGGAGACATCGCCGGAAGGGCACAGTTCGGAATGACCACGGAGGAATTCAACAGAAGGATTCCGAACGAATTCTGGAGAGAGGTCGTGGACAGGATCCAGACCGAGCTTCCGGACACGCTGCTTCTGGCCGAGGCATTCTGGATGATGGAGAGCTACTTCGTAAGGACCCTCGGAATGCACAGGGTCTACAACAGCGCCTTCATGCACATGCTCAAGAACCAGGACAACAAGAAGTACCGCGACATGATCAAGGCCACGCTGGAATATGACCCGGACATCCTCAAGCGCTACGTCAACTTCATGAACAACCCGGACGAGGAGACCGCCATTGCCCAGTTCGGAGACGGAGACAAGTACTTCGGTGTCTGTACCCTGCTCTCCACGCTGCCCGGCCTGCCGATGTTCGGACACGGGCAGATAGAAGGCTTCAGGGAAAAGTACGGAATGGAATACCAGAGGGCATACTGGAACGAAAGTCCGAACGAAGGCCTGATCGAGGAGCACCGCAGGAGGATCTTCCCGCTGCTCAAGATGAGATGGCTGTTCTCGGAATCAAGATACTTCCAGCTGTTCGATGCCTACGACGGATACGGCAATGTGCTTGAGTCCGTATTCGCATACACCAACGGAGACGACAACCAGATGGCCATGGTGCTCTACAACAACCAGTACGAGCGCGTGGACGGATGGATCAACCTCTCGGCACAGAAGCTGGTGAAGGACGGACATGATAGACGCATGGAAGTGGTGTCGCTGGCTCAGAGCCTCAGGCTCAGACGCGGCGTCAGACGCTATCTGGTCTACAGGAACTTCAGCAACGGAAAGACCTACCTGTACCCGTCCGAGAAACTGTTCGACGAAGGCATGAAGATATCCCTCAACGGCTACGAGACCAAGGTTTTCACCAATATCTATGAGGTCGAGGACATCGACGGCGTCTACGAGAGGCTTTACAACAAGTACAACGGACACGGCATACAGGACCTCGAGCACGAGATCAGGATCCTCTATCTCGAACCCTTCTTCGAGGCGGTTGAACCCATCAAGGGACAGAAGTTCTTCAAGGACCTCAGGACCATACTCCAGGGCAAGGGCACAAGCGTGAACAAGAGGAACGTCATGCAGACTCTGGGTTCCTGCTACACCTACATGGAGGAGTTCGATTCCCTCTTCAGCAAAATCGGACTCAACATGCACATCATGAAGCCGCAGACGATTCTTGCCATGCTGAACGACATGGAAGCCGCATGCAGGCATCAGCTCTTTGCAAACGGAAATGCAATCATGGACTACGATGCCGTGACGGTGTTTGCCGCAGGATTCCTTACTCTGCCGTTCCTGTCCTCACAACCGACCATGGAGGATGCCATGAGGACCGTCCAGCACCTGCAGCTCTCGCGCTTCTTCGAAGCCCCGGAGCCGATAGTGCTGCGCTGCGCGCTGATAATCGCACGCGGAACATCTGACATCAGCGGACTTCTCACGGAGAAACCGTTCCTTGACCTGATCGGCCGCAACGAATACCAGGGTGTCCGGTGGTTCAGGGGCGAGTCCTTCCAGGAATGCATGTACCTGGCATATCTGGCCGATGCCATCTGTGAAGGTAAACATCTGACGGAGAAGAAGTTGGACAAGTACAAGGCAGAGATTGACTCATGGCTCAGGAAATGCGGCGACGCCCAGTACAGGCTGGACAATCTCTTGCATTAGCCCTGTAATGCAAATATAATCTCAGTCTATGAAGACCTGGTTGACTTACCTTGTGGCCGCAGCCTTCGGGCTGGCGTTCGAAATGACATTCAAAGGCAGTGCGGGCTATATCTCATTCATCACTTTCGTGGCTGAAATCGTGATGAAGATGGGAATCTTCATTGTCTTCCCCCTGGCCTTCTTCACCATGACATCGGGAACGGCCTCCCTCTCGAGGAAGCCCGGACGTACGTCATATGTCTGGCTCACGACCATTCTCTGGGCCGCATTCACTACCGCTGCCCTTTCGATCATAACGGTCCTCCTGTTCAGGGTGTTCCCTGCGGCATTCCCGGCAACGTCGACAGTTCCGGAAAGCGCCGAGAAGGCCGCGGAAATCGAGGCGCTGCTGGCAAGTTCCACTGCTTCAAGACTGGCATCGGCCGATCCTCTTTCGGTAAACGCATTCGTCAACTTCATCAAGTCTTCGGACTGTCTGCTTCCGGTGATCCTTCTTGCTCTTGTATTCGGCTACGCAATCCGCCCGACATCGGAGATAATCAGGCCCGCATACATAACGCTGAACTCAATCAGCGAGGTGATGTTCAGGCTTGCAAGGAAAGTGGCAAGCCTGCTGTGGATAGGAATCTTCTTCCTCTCGGGAACCTGGTTCCATCAGCTGTGGTCCGACGCATCGGTCTTCTCCTCATGGAAGTTCATGGCCCTCTGCTTCATAATCGGGACATTGATGCTGCTCTGCTTCATCCCGCTGATCTATGCCGTCATGACCGGATTCAGAAGAAACCCGTACAGGCAGATCCTCCGTCTGCTGTCGGCAGGAGCGGCTTCGTTCTTCTCGGTCAACTATCTGTTCAGCCAGAGCACGCTGTACACCGACTGCAGGATCAACCTGGGAATCCAGAAGAACGTGGTGTCGACAGCCCTTCCTATACACAGCATACTGACCAAAGGCGGAAGCGCCCTTGTCTCATCAATGTGCACATGCTCCCTGGTATTCGCCATCAACGGGTCGCTCCCGACTGCCGTTCAGACAATCACCATAGCTCTGGCATGTACGCTGGCCAGCTTCATCAGCGCCATTCATGCAGGTTATGAGGTCGTATTCACCACTACATTCGCACTGGGACTTATCAGCGTAGACATCTCTGGAGCACAGTTCGCGATAATCGGAATGCTTCCGCTTCTGAACGGAATGGCCCTCATGCTCGACATCATGCTGGCCGGTCTCGGAACAAGCTTCACGGCCTGCCATCTCAACGCCGACTGCCGCATCACGGCAAAGGACAACATCTGATGAACAGCAAGCTCCTTAGGTTCCTTTCCCTGACGCTTCAGATCCTCGTCATAGGCATCTGCCTTGCAACATGCGTCTACGGCATGGTAATCAGCGAGGAAGCTTCCGAAAGCTATCCGTTCATCTCGACCACGGTCAGGGTCTCGATCCTGCTTCTGATCACCATCTCCTACTACAAGACCAGCGTTACTGCCTACAATCCGGGCAACATGTTCATGATTCTGGCCATGATGTACCTGGCTCTCACGGAACTCAGGATACTGTCCTACTTTACCGCTCTTACCGGCTGGAGTATCCTGCCTCCGCGCGTTGCGGTCAGGCTCCAGCTGTTCTCACAGTTCATGCTCTATTTCTCAATTGCCGGCTATGCGCTGTTCTATCAGAACAACGAACAGGGAATAACCACCAGATTCAACATACTGGGAACCATAGGGCTTCTGTTCCTTTCGGTCACCATTCCGGCCACTCAGGACATCGAGGGAGTCTGGACCCTGCTGGCTCCTCTGTCGATACTGATTGTCCTTGCAGCCACGTCGCTGATATCGATACTGGTGATACTGTTCAATGAACAGACCAAGGCATCGGTAGTCCGGCTGACGGGAATAATACTGATGGCAATCGGAAACTTCCTTACGGTGGTTGCAGGATCATCCTTCATCTATTCGAACATAGGAACCGTGGTTTTCTTCCTCGGAGGATTCATGGTAATGGTGGTGACCCTCAGGACGTCGGTTATCCTCTGATCAGACAGACATCAGTTCTCCGGACATCCTTGCAATCTCTTTCACATCGACCTTGACCTGCTTCCTGTCGTATGAGAGCAGGCCGTTCACTTCCTGCTCCACATCGGAGACCTGAGTGTAGATCGATGCCGCAAGACCTTTCTTCCTGGCAGGAATGATCTGTTTTTCATACAGCCGTACTATGGCACGCGTCAGTTCGTCCTTTGTCCTGAAGCGCCTGTAGATGAAGGTCTTCTTTGAAGTCGTATTCGTATCCATGCCGTATCCGCCGAACTCCGTCAGGATCACGGCACGTCCCTTACTGTCCCGCCTGAACCTGTATGGGCGGAAATAGACGTGAAGACTTCTGAAATCACCGTATCCCTGATCCTGCCAGCCTGAGGCATGGTCAATGGTCCTGCTGTCGTCAATGCGGCGTATGTTCTCACAGATGCGCACGGAATCGAACTGTCCCCAGCCCTCGTTGAACGGAACCCACATGCACACACAGGTGCAGTTGTACAGAGTCCTGACCGTGTCGTAGGCCTCCTGCTCCCAGACCTTGCGCGCCTGCTCATCCTCCCTTGCGAACTTGTCATACCTGTCGTCCTTCAGGTGTGATCCGAACACAAGCGGAGCCGTTATCACGGACGGTCTGTAATGCCCTCCTCCGGAAACCATGTCCTGCCAGACAAGCATGCCCAAAGTGTCGCAGTGGTAGTACCACCGCAGCGGTTCAACCTTGATGTGCTTCCTGAGCGTGTTGAATCCCATGGCCTTCATGGTGCTTATGTCATTTACAAAGTCACTGTCATCGGAGGGAGTATAGAAGCCGCCCTTATAATAGCCCTGATCCAGCAGACCATGGTGATAATACGGCTTTCCGTTCAGAAGCAGGACTTTGTTTCCCTTCCCGTCCGGTCCTACACCGAACGTCCGGAGCCCCACATATGAATGAACCCTGTCTTCTCCGGCGGAGACGTCGAACTGATACAGGAACGGATCTTCCGGCGTCCAGAGCCTGGGATTGTCAAGTCTGATGTATTCTTCCTTTCCGGTCTGTATGGAGACTTCCTTTCCGCCGACGGAAAGCACGGCAGGAATACAGCTGCCGTCGTTCATGTTCACCGTAACGCGGAAGCCCTCGAGGTCAGGCAGGATCACGAGACCGCTGATGTAGGTCCTCGGAACCTTCTCCATCCACACGGTCTGCCAGATTCCGCTGGTCTTGGGGTACCAGATTCCGCCGGGATCCGAGCTCTGCTTGCCTCGTGAAATCTCCTGGGTGTCTCCGGGGTCCTGGACGCTGACGTCAAGATCGAATGAAGATCTGTCGACTTCAACGGAAAACGGCAGGTATCCGCCCACATGCTCGAACACCGGTTTCTTGTCGATGAACACCACGGCCCTGTAGTCGACGGCCCCGAAATGCAGGAGCAGCCTGCTGCGGGAGAAATCCACATCGGGGAAATCCACATGCCTGCTGTATATCATGGTCTCGAAGTCCTGAAGGGTCCTGTTCACGCCGCTGAATTCGGCTTCAGGAGAATACGGAACGACAACCGGTACCGTCCGGGGATTCTTCTCCGCATCGGAGAGGAACTTGAGCTCCCACACTCCGTTGAGGCACAGATAGCTGTCCCTTGCCATCTGGGGACGCGGATATTCCGCAAGCGGTATTCTCATGTAAGCCTCCTGTCCAGCTGCTTGTGATTGTTTTATTTTACAATATCTTCCATAATCTTTACATGCGGCTTTTCCTCATGCCTTCGGATTATGACGGAAGCCCTTCCCTGGAACTCACCGGCAAGGACTTCAACTATCTCATCCGCGCCCTCAGACTCAAGGAGGGCCAGAAGATCATGGGCAGGGACAGAAACGGAGGCCTCTGGAATCTTTGCATTACGCACATCGGAAAGACAGGCTGCACCCTCAGCGCAGACAGGGCTTACTCTGCGGAAAGCAGGACCGATGCCCTGCCGGAATCAAGGCCGCTCAGACCGATCATCCTCTACCAGTGCCTGCCCAAGGGACGCAAGGCCGATGACATCATAAAGAAAGCCACCGAGGCGGGCGTCAGGGACATCGTTCTTGTCAGGAGCGTAAACTGCGTGGCAAATCTGGAGGGCAAGGAAGAATCCAGGATCGGCCGCTATGATGCACTGGTGGCGGAAGCAATACAGCAGAGCGGATCACTGGTCCCGACAAAGGTACATGGCGTGATCGGAATAGCAGATATCCCTGCGGATCTGGAGTCAAGAAGCGGCGGACTGGAAACACTCGGCCTTGTACTCCACCAGACCAGGTTGTCAGAAGACCAGTCGGACCTGATGGAATGCGTCAGGGGATTCGGCGGATGTACCGCGATAGTGGTCGGTCCGGAAGGCGGACTGGAGGAGAGCGAGTGCCGTATTCTTCTGGATGCAGGCTTCAGGGCGGTACTGCTTAAAACCAATATCCTAAGATGTGAAACAGCCTCGATTTATGCCATCGGAGCAATTCAGACCATAGTGGAATCAAGTTGTCAGTAAACTGTGCATAACTGATTAAAAATTTAGTTTACAGACTCGAAAACCACACTACAGAACAACAATAAAACCTATATAACTTTTTAACAGAAACGCGTTGTCCGTACAACAAATAATTCGTTATGTTGTAACAAATTACAATCTACTACTCACATGATTAGTACCAAGTTGGGAAGCTTACCTGGAGGCCCTCTGGCAGGGTATTTAGCAAACCCGTTCGAAGTGTTGTGCATAACTTGTGCAATAGTGTGTGTAAAAATATCTCATTAAACGGATTCAGCGGGATTATCTTCTTATAACGGAAGAACCTGCCCGGAGGCAGGTTCTTGCTTGGCCAGACACTTGGAAAGACTAGAAGTTCACTACTTTCTTGGTACTGTTGGAAGTGGTGTTTACGGTTGTCTTGACCTCGTAGTTCTGCAGGTAGCGGAAGGCCTCCCTGCAGACCTTGTCATAGACGGTATCGGCCAGAGGCCTGTCTTCATAATCCATTCTGCTGAAATATTCGTTTCTGGCAACGAGAATCAGAACATCCTCGCTGATTCCGCTTCCGGCGTTCTCTTTTGCGAACCTGGATACATTGGCTTCGGTGAAGTCAGGATTCTCGTCGACGAACTTCTGTACGGCCTTGCTGTTGACCAGCTCGATGTAGGCATCAAGCTGCTCGTCCTCCACGGTAGCTTCCTCGACGTTGAAGTCGGGCTCCACACCCTCCTTGTGGATGGTGTTGCCGGAAGGACCGACAAAGCTTGCAGTGGTGATCGACGTATAGCCGGTTCCGAACGACGAGACGATCTGCATTATTCCCTTTCCGTACGTCTTGGTTCCGAACAGCACTGCACGTCCGTTGTCCTTCATGGCGGCGGAGAATATCTCTGCGGCGCTGGCGGTTCCGCCGTTGACGAGGATGGCAACCTC
>Ga0310696_10006523_pt1 | contig 13825 bp, 5 predicted proteins | sample AusTroGonzalo_MG_4_FD_203885 | JGI IMG/M metagenome (GOLD analysis project Ga0310696, IMG submission 203885) | Bovine rumen microbial communities from tropical cattle in Woodstock, Queensland, Australia - Gonzalo_02 (v2) (version 2) | ecosystem: Host-associated > Mammals > Digestive system >... | reverse complement strand
GTCCGGGTGGCAATAAATAGTACCAGACGCCGGACTGGTTCCGTCCATCCATTTGTCCAGATACCCGCCTTCCCCAAGATTGGTATGAGTTGCATTTTGTAAGAAGGGGTAGTTCTCCTTCTCATTTCCGTCTCCATTCTTAACCTTGAGGTAGCACCTGACACGCTTGAGATTATTGTTTCCACACTGACGGTACATACCACTATAGCATTCTTCAGCAGGTGTTTCGGCCGGGAGGTCCGGTGGGTATTGAAGTGCCGTACACCTTCGGAACATGCCTTTATAGCACCTTATCGCCAAGGTGGTTGCAGGAAGAAGCAAGGGGTCACTTGGATCGATATCAGTCCATGTGTTATCTTTGCCATCTTTGGAGAATGCGCCATCGAACGCCTCATCACTCAAGTTCTCACGATCGGCAAGAAGTGTCATGATATTGCCGGCGATATAGCACTTTTTGTCCGCCTCGAAGATGGGCGTACTGGCAGGCGCACCATAGGTGTTTCCTCCTTCCGCCTTGGCGTTCTTGTAATTCGTCCGTGAGCCCTGGAAACAGATCTCCTGACCGGCGCTCAGCGAAATACCAGCCTTCGTATTGTAATCTGTCCACGTATCACCCCCATCCAAACTGTACTTGATTCCGTTTCCAGTATAATTGAATGTTACCGTTGTTCCATTCTGAGTCGCTTTGATCCGGAACCAGTCCGTGCTCAGCGTAGAGCGTTTGACACTGTAGTAATGGTTCGCTTCCAAGGACAAATCCGCAGCGAAATTCTCTCCGCATTTCAGATTGTCAGCCCAAATTTCTGCGCCTTGCAGATCCGCATTCTTGCTCAACGGAATCACGGCAGGGCATTGGATGCTGCCGACAGCCGTCAGCCCAGTCACCGGCACATCCGTAACGGAGTACACGGGATTGCCATTGTTCTTGATGGAGACCGTAGTCACCATAGGGTCGTCCAGTTTCGTCCTGTTGACCTCCAAGGAGAACAGCAAGAACACCGACTGCTGGGTCAGGTTGTTGAAGTTCTTGGCATCGTAGGTGCTGGACCCCGTGAAATAGCTGTACTTTTGGACCAGTTCCGGCAGGGTGGCGTAAGAGACCGAAGAGGGGTAGTTCACACCGGTAACAATGGAGCCAGGATCGACGGCAGGATTGGTGGTGGGATTCCCGAAACTGAAGAAGCCGTCGGCCGCGTGAGCGCCAACCACCGTGGCATTGAGCACCGTATTATCTTCCGGAACAAAACCATTCAGGTATTTCAGCTCCCCCTCAAAGATCCCTGTCGTCTCCCCGACACCTGACGTAAGGTCCAAAACGCCATAGAGTTTCAGCGTCTCACCGTCCTTGTATTCAACATACAGTTTATCACCGGATTCAAAGACATAGCAACCCGCCGCGAACTCCGACCCGTTCATCCCGACGCGGGTCATCGGGCTCTGGCTGACCGTAACCGAATAGAGAATGGTATTCGTAGGCCCTCCCTCGGGGCGCTCAGGCGTCTCTTTGAGGCAGGAGAGCAAGGCCATCTGGAGAAGGCACAGCAGAAGATATTTGATAAAATTCCCTTTCATAGCCATCATATTAGATTTCGCCTCCATCGATCGGGTCGGTGATACCGCCACTTATTACATTGATAATCCTACGGACATACGCCGATTCCGGAGTTCCCGATTCAACGGAACAGGTTCCATCGGGCGCCACCCTAAAATAGAATCCGTTCGCCGAGCACCAATAATCGCCAGTGCACAAGAAGAAATACTGGCTGGGGATTAACTGATCCACCATCACAACGCCCGATACGCCACCCATTGTCACAGGGACCAGTGTCGCTTTCTGGGAATCCAGCAATCCGTTCCAAGCTGTTCTGGAAGGGATCAAGTTAAGCCCGTCTGCCTGGGGCTGCACATTCAAGGACGATCCTGTCTCCAGCGGAGAAGAGGCCCCGTCACTCAAACTATTCCAAACATATCCGGCGACGTTCACCTGGACATCGTTCCCCACACCGGGCCAATTGTCAAAAGCAGGCAGTTGATAAGACTTGCGGGAAAGCAGCGTGGTATTGCCCTTATAATAATGCTTATAGTAAGTACTGTTATTGTCTTTCAGCGCAAAGTAGTTATCCGTACCTGGCGTATCCGCAATCATACCATAGAAATAGAACCCCTGTTCCCCATCGACGGTGGCGGGATACCCGGTCATCCAGTCGCCCTGCGAGGCTCCGGAGGAAGATGTAACGGTGCCATCCGAGGCAATCCCATCAAGCCCGGTGGGCGTTACCACATTGCAGGCCAGCTGCATGGTTTCATTTTGTCCCGGTGTCTTTGGAACAAAGAACTGCGTACTGGCATCGTTCGCCTTCGTCATGTCCAGATCGGCGCCCAGCGTAGCGGCCTGATTACTCATTTCACGAATATGATAATCCACCTTTACGGCCTGTAAGAAATAGGATGAAGACACCGCAGCAAAACGCCATCCATCGGAATACGCAGGCTGCACGTTCCCCACATACGGCAGATAAATAGCGGTCAATGTCCCGGTCTGGTTCAAGCTGACGCTACCGTTACTGGCTGTAGGTGACCAACTGCTTCCATTAAATGACAGGGTCACATACGCGTTGGTCACTTCCGAGAAAAAGAGGAACACCTTGTCCCCACTCTCCCAGTCGCTCTTGATCCCCTTGGTTTCCAGACGGTTGATCGTAACGTCGAAGCGGAGGGAGGAGAGTGCGTAGGTGCGGCCTTCCTCCTCCACCGGAATCTCTTTCCGGCAGGAAGAAAGCGCTACCAGCGCTATGACCAGCATCCATAATACTTTTTTCATAGACATCCCTCCCCTGCTATAAGTCGATTTCTTCGTCGAATGGAGGATTGCCCGGGAATACCGGGACTCCATAATCCTTAGGAACCCATTTTGTCGGAATGGCAGACACGCCCGTTCCCCATGTTGCGCCTGAGGCCTTCCAGAATGTCCCATATTCAGCCACCCCGTTCAACCAATTGGTCGTACAATTGCTTGCAGAATGGTCTGTTGCCAGACAAATGACCGCATTCACTCCGGTGTCACCGTAGAACATTTCCCGATAACAATTCGTCATCAGGGTGGAAGCCGGCAGGTAAACGGGGCTTGACGAGGTCGACAGTGCAGTACACCCGGAGAACATGCCGTAATAACAAGATTCCGCCAAAGTGGTTGCGTCGAGGGCCGGGGCAGCAGTAAGCCCGGTATTCTTGAACATGGTCTTGTAGCAATTGGTGGCAAGACTTCCCACAGGGGTGCCGCTATTCCCAGGAGCGCCGGCCGGCAGCACAAAGTCACTGGGAAGAACGGCCAGCGCGGAGCATCCGTCAAACATACTCTCATAACACGAAGTTGCCAGTGTAGTGGCCGGCAAGTAAGGAATGGCCGCCAAACTGGTGCAGCCGCTGAACATGTTCTTACAACTGTTGGACGCGCATGTCAGCATGGGCATAATCAGTTCTGACGCATCTGTCAGGTTCACGTGACCCTTGAAACAGTTCTGGAAAGACCAATTGGTCAGCGTAGATCCAAGCGCCGCAAAATTATCACCCACAAGGAGCGAGGCAATGTTTCCGCCAATGGAGAACTTGCCATCCCTCGCGGACTGTTCACTGTTGGGGCTACAGCAGTAGAACTTGTCACCAGTCATTCCCTGGGTAGTTGTGGTTGAACGGAAGTAAACCTTATGGCCCCTTGGAATCGTGAGGACGGTATTCTTTGTATAGGTCTGCCATCCTTCTTCATCGTAGTTGTATTCCAGCTTGTCCATATTGATAATAACGACACAACCCTCGAGATTATCATAGTCGGCCTGCACATAAAAATGTCCGGTAAGACCTTCAACATTGCCGAAGGAGGCAGAGCCTTTAATGAAGTAATCATTCGCCACCCAGACGGTGGTTGCGCTGACACTGGTATTGGACTTGAAATAGCTGGAGAAGGTCACTTTGCCGTCCGTGACAGGGAGACTCTTATATTCGTCCAGTGTAAGGGTCCGGATGAACTGGATGGTCTGCTTCCCTGCATACGCTTCGTTATCCGAAATGGAAACACCGGAATGGACGGGAAGATTGTTGCCCGCAACCTGGTTGTCAGGCGTAAGGGTGAGACGCTCCGCCTCCATGGTGAATTCCAGCGGGAACATGGAGGAAGGCAGGCCGGAGGGAATGGTGACATTCACCACCTGACTGGCTCCCTTTTGAAGCGGAAGCTCCGGAATGCTGCAGGTGACGAGCATGGTCTGCTTCTTCTGCAGCGTAATTTCCACCTCCCTGTACAGGGGGAATTCTTCATGGGTGTACAGGTTACGTCCGGTAATCTTGATCTTCTGCGTCTTGGTTTCATTCCCGGGCGTCTTGGTATTGAAACGGATAATCCTGAATCCCGGTTCGCCGCCCATCGACTGCGCCCCCGGATAGAACGCATGCACTTCGTTTCCCACATCATCGTAGAGGACAAGGATATCCTCCCCCTGATCCGACATGGGTTCCAGTTCTACCGACACGGCACCCCAGTCCACATTGGGATCGGAAGAGTTGAGGTCGTTGAAGAAACGGGCATAGAGATAATAGTACCCCTCTTCATTGGGACCTGTAAAGGTCTTGGACATGAACGGCTCTACCACCAGCCGCGTCTTTCCGTTGGAAATGTCGGCAAGGTATTTCATGGAGATATCGGCCGATATATCCTCTGCTCCGGAAGACTTCGCAGCCGCATCCGGCGTATCAACGCCGATGGAAGAGATACGGTTGAGCTGGATATTGTACCGGAAGTTTCTGTAGATGGGGTAGTACTGATAGACAGACTCGTTATTTACCGTCTTGGTTTCCATCAAGTCCAGCCGGTAATAGTAATATTTCCCCTCCTCTCCGAATTTTCCGCGGATGATCACAAACGTAGGATCCAGATCATCATTAGGGATGCTGCGTTCGTACAGATAGACGCCCTGGTCCGTATCATTCTTGTCATACCGGATGACACGTCCTCCACTTGAGTCCGGATTTTCGAACATGGACGCATCCGGAATCTCGTAGTCAAACTCGGCGGTAGGAGACAGGTAACCGGGATATTCCAAAACCTGGTCCAACTCCTGGAAAGTGCATCTTTCATACCCGCTGAAGCGATAGTCGTCTCCCCGCGCGTTAAAATTGAAAGCATCCTTGATATCCGTCACATTGCTCCTATAGGGGACGACGGTACCGCGCTTGGGATAATAGATGACGGCATAGCTGTATAGCTCAAATCCGTCTTCAGGAGCAGTGGCATCCGTCACCTGGATTTTCGCATAATTGCGGATGAGGGGGATATGCCGGAGGGACGCCGCCACGTCATCGGTCGGGACGTAGGAACCATTTGCTGTCGTGAGGGGTTTCCCGTCGTTGCCCGTTTTGGCATGGACAGGTGGCATGTTTACCCGCTGCCAGTAAGCCTGCTCATTGTCATAAGAAAGAATCGAGGGGAACACCTGATAGGCATACGACCCCGTAACAAGCTGATCCTCATTAACGTTTCCAAGGAAATAAACCGACCGTTTGGAATCCGTCAGCTCAAGTTGGACACTGAACCGGTACATCTGGACCGTAGCCGTATGGTCCTCCAGCGGATAATCCTGGATGTCATTCGCAGAAATCTCCTCGATGATGGGCTGATGGGTCTGGTCGTCCAGGACAATCTCTGCCTTTCTGATGTATTTGATACTCTGGTTACCGCCGCAAACCACCACATACAGTTTATCCGGATCCAGATAAGGGTCGGACGTAATGTCTCCCTGGACGGCTTTGGTAGCGGGAGTAATCCGGATATCCGGGATGGAGAAGGTAACGGTTACAGGCTTCCCTTCCAGGGACGCGTCAAAGCCTCCGGAGGTATCTACCTCCAGCGTACGCGTGCATGCCCATACGGACAGCAGCAGGATCAGATATGACAGCAGCCGTCTCATCTTTCCTTATCTCCCCATACAAACACATCACGCTGCGGCTGACGCGGATCCCCTTCCAGCCCATCGATGGGATCCCAATACCAGGAATCATACACACAGCGGAGCAGGGCCGTGGAACTGCCGTCATCGACAACGCTGCTTCCAGACACCTTGATAGCGCCGTTTGCCGACCAGTAAACACTGTTGTTGTTGAACAGGAATTCAAAGAATCCCTTGGCGGAAAGCTGACCGATGAAGTTGATTTCGGCCTTGGTAGGCAGGCGCCAGCGCCCGGCGGGGAATCCGTCTTCCTGATAGGCGGCACAGCGATATTCGGCATACTTCTTATCCAGATTACCGAATTCGATACCACTGAACTTTGATGAAATCCGATAGCTTGGCGCCACCATATTCTCTGTACGCGTGGTCTTATCCGTAGGATAATACCACTTGAGCGACCGGTATTGCTCCTCTCCATACAAAGCCCTTGCTTTGTTGAATCCCGTTCTCGTCCTGTTGGGATGGTACGTACCGTATGGATTCATCTCTTGTGAGATCGGGCGTATTGTCTCAAGAATCAACTGGTCATGATATTTGTCCTCATCCGTATTCCCATCGATGGTGAACACATACAAGCCAGGGTATTTTGAGGAATTATCAAGATTATTGACCACACTCTCCCGGGGATCGCCAATCACAAAGCTGGAAGTGGAAGGCAGAACGGTTACGTGGATATCATAGATATCGGTAGATCCGCCGGTGTACCACACTGTCTGCCATTGATACTCTTTCTTGTTATTGGTCGTCTTCAAGGTAAAATACTTGTCTTCGTTTCCTGTATGAGACTTTGTCTCAGACCGGATAAAACGGCCACCGTTGACATACACATATCCCCAGGGCTTGTCCGCCCAAGGCTCCTTGCCATCAGGATATCCATAAAGGCCTTGATTGGAAGTGGAATTTGGATTACGCTTCTGTATCTCCGTATCTGAATTGCGGAGCCTTTCAATGTAGATACCGGGATACTGCACAATGGTGATGTGCCGCAGGTACTGACCGTATGTGATGGACGACGGATCATCGGCCAGATCCGTATGGATGATATCAAAATCTATGGTATATACAGAATAATCAAAGTCATCCCGGGTATTGTCATTCACCAGCGGATGGTTCAAGTTGATGGACGTGGATGTATTGGTAAGCCAGGTAGAAGGCTCCCATTTCTCGCTTCCCGCAGGCTGACCTGTATAATCCAGATAATAATTGTCATCGTCGGCTTTCCGTATCCAGGCGTGGAGCTTGCTATTATACTCGTCCACTTTATGTGTGTTGTCCAGCACGCCAAAGAAAGGCCGTGTAGCTGTAACGCTTCCCTCTACAACTGTCACATTATGGCTGGACAGGAAGGGGATGGTGAGCGTATTCATGTTGTCAATATCCCATACCGTCTTGTCCACGGACAGATAACGGGCCTTGCTGATGACGGCCGATTTATTGATGGCCAGCGACTTGTTCTGCCAGTCCAGCAGATAGCAGGTGGGGTCCAGGACCGCCTTGCCCTCGTCCGTCTCCGCGCCCAGGATGGACACATCCACATAGAAGCCATACCAGTGATTGCGCTGGAGCTCGTTGAAAGGCATAAAAACCTTATAGTAGTATTTGCGCCGGTCATAACCATAATTGGCATCCTTGAGCCTGCGCCAGTCCATTTCCAACTTGAAGTAGGGCGGCTCCGGAGGCAGTTTGTTGTCATGACTGGCGTAATCCACCTCCGCATAATCCGTCAGGGAAGAGGACCACTGGGAAGGATAAGAGTACATGGGCCAGGTGGTCATGTAGTCCTTCCCGCCTACCGACTCCATATCCAGGTACGGCGTGCCGTTTTCGCGGACATACGGCCGCTTGTTGGCATCCGCTCTATAGGAGAAGAACTCCGGTGAACTGTCTACCCCGTCACAGCTCAGAAGAACGGTCTTTCTGCCATCCACCAGATAGACGCGCATGGAATGGAGGACCGGTTCCCAGATTTCATCCGGGTCATGCACGCTGTCCTGGTGCTTGAGGACCACGGTGGACGCCACATTCACGCCCAGGGTGAGCTTGGAGGCAAAACGCCTCACTTCAATCTCTGCATCCACGTTGGGCGTGGCGTCCGCATCATACTGCACCACCGTGCCGCCGTCCATCAGGAACTGCGGAAAAACGTAAGCGGTCTCTCCGGCGGCAAAGTCCGTAACGATGCGCTTGGATGCCAGATCTGTGCGGGAAGTCTGGGACAGGTCTTCCAGGAGAGACTCTTCACAGTTGACAAGCGCATAGACATAGGCCTTGTTGTCATTGGCCTCCGTAAAGATGAGTCCGATGACGTCTTTCTTAATCACCAGATCGAACGTTGTCTCCCACGGTGCTGTCTCCCCCATGGGATCTTTGTCCAGCACCTTTCTGACACGGAAAACCGCGTCGGCATCGGCCGAAGGACTGGTGCCGGGGTAGAACAGGAAATCTACGGATTTAATCAGATTCTCATTGAAATCCTTTACGCCTTCCCTCGTGTCAGCCTTGGTTTGAAAAGTATCGCCGCACTTGACCGTAATCTTGATGCCCGTTTCCAAACCAATGGGAACGACTTCCCTTGCGCACCCTGTAAGCAGGATGGCAACCATAAGCAGAACGATATGAAGCCGGCGCCACATCATGACTCAGTAGGCATCCAATCAGGATCAAGGATGAAACGGTAATAGTCAATGGATTCAGAGCCCAGGTCGATAAACCGGCCATCCAGAGTCTCCACGCTGAAATGAAGGTCTATATACTGCCCTTCCAACTGCGCGTCTGTATAATTTTTGTTGGCCCGGATCTCAATTCCGATGATGCAGTCCTCCATCTTTCCGTTTTCCATATTGGTGTAATTGGGATAGATGGTTGCCGATGACGGGCTTACAAGGATGGCATCGGGCGTTTGCGTTCCTGGCTGCGGGACAGGGATGATATGCAGCGTAGCGCCTACCGGCGAGGAGATGACGATATCGCCTTTCACTACATTGTCTCCTTCCACACCCGCTACGGTGTGCCAGAACCGCACGTCGTAAAAACCGTCTGCTTCATCCTTGTCGAATGTAGACGGCGTTGTCTCAAACACCGTGAAGCGGCGGACGACGTTCACCGCCCCGCTTGTAAAGTCAAACACAAAACTCTCCCAGTCCCAGTCCAGCACAACCACCTTGAGCCGTAACTGCATGGTCTCCTCCATAAAGCATGCATAGACAATCCAGGTGTGGTTGCGGGAGAAGACGTCGCCGGTTTCCATGGAGAAATGAGCCGTGAGGTCAGGGCCGTCAGCAGCGACGCGGTAGGTGATGGTTCCGGAAATGGTTTTGTCTGTCTCTCGCAGGTAGATGGGGCCTATCTGGGAATCCGGATCGATAGCTGCATCCAGCCGGGCCTCATAATGCTCGGCTGTTTCCACTTCGTTCCCTGCGCCGCGGAAAAAGAGGGCCTCAGGATCTTCCACGACAGACAGTTTGTTGTTGGGGATGAGAGGGTTGCCAGAAGTGCCACGGATGGAAGCTGACAATGCCGTATAACCCGGTTCCAGACCCAAGTCAAAGGATTGCGTCGTAAACAGGCGCTCTGTAGTAGCTATCTGGCAGTCTTTGCCAGCCGTCGTTCCATCAAATTGGATCCCAATAATCTTACAATCTCCATTGGCAGGAGCGGCCGGTGTGTCACCTGATGCAGGGATTCCCTGCTGGCCGAAGACAAAACGAATCTTCGAAACAGCGCGTGTAAGTTTGATCGTATTGATATTCAAAACCGGATATCCACCATTGACATCGGCATTCTTCAAAACCCCAGACATCGGGAGACCGGCCTGGGGAACAGCCCTGGTCAACGGAGAATTGCCCCCCATTTCTGTAAGGATCATATAATCCAACTTTGTACGCGTCGAATTACCTGTGGGCATGTTCTCCTCCGCTACCGCAGATGCCACATTGGCCACCGCGTACACATCCACCTTCGGGCGGTTTTCGGAGGTGAGCAACGCAAACATCTCTTCGGAAAGCGGTAGCCCAAAACGGGTGATGGTCGCATTGGAAAGACCTGTGTCCTCCAGGCCATCGCCAAAGCTCTTGTAACTGATCAGCGTTCCATCCTCCGAGAGGAAGGCCCAGATTTGAAGCGAAGTGATTTTCTTTTCCTCCTCAAGCGGATTTACCATACCGGTTTCCGCGCGGGTCATCGTGGCGCCGGGGATGTACAAGGACACCATCAGCTGAGGCTCTTCATATTCATCGTAAAGCCTCACAAGGGTACAGGATACGGCCGACAAAGCTGTCAGTAGCATTGCCACAAAGAAAATATGCCGCATCCTATTCATTCTAAATAACGGTTAATACTCCAGTTTGATGGACTGGGGTGTAAACTGCATCCATTTCATTTCGGCCACAAGACCAATTTCCAACTGAGGAGAACGAAGATCCGGGACCGTGTTATAGGCGTTCCGCAAACTGCCGATACTCACCGAAACTCTCGTGATATAATCCCGGCTGAAGACGCTATGAAAAACCTTGCCGGACGGTTGGGTCACTCCGGTCTGTGCATCTGGGTTCAACTCGCCTGCCAGGTAAAACCGACACCAGGGAAGGATATCTCCTTGCGGACAATGCATAGTCTGGCCTGTACTGTTCCTGAATTCCAGGACAAACCGTACCGGCGTATGGTCCGCCGTAGGAAGAACCAGCATCCGAACCGATGCGCCGGATTCCCCGATTCTGATGTCTCCAATGTCATTGTCATAGATACTTCGGCTGGGGCCCGTCATAGGGACAAAACTGAAATCCACATCTTTCTGGTCCCCCACAATGATACCCATCAGCCGGCACTTGCTGAGTTGAGAAGACACTTCCGGCCCGGGTTCATCCAAACATAATTCCATCACCCCTACTCCGTATTCCAACCGGTCCTTGATAGCCACAGACTGGGTTACAGCACTGACGGTTTGACCGTCGTTGTAATGGGAAAGGATATCGTCCCATGCTCCGTTTGTCGGTACATATTGGTTCTTGACATTCTCATTGTTAGAGGTCCTGATGGAACTGTTCGCGTAGTACCAGAGGTTCGGAGGATAACAATAAGAGGCGGGATCCACCAGGGCGATATTCACGCCATTAATAAGCCGGATGAAAGCATTCCCGTTCCACCAGAAGCCAATAGCACCTTCCGGAATACCATAGTCAGTAGGGAAAGAAGATCCCACCTGTGTCAGACTAGTAGAAAAAGCATTGATAGCCGTACTGATCTGACCGATTTCTGTAATCACGGATGTTGATTCGATGGGGACACGCAGTAAGGCCGTCTGGATCTCTGACCGGATTTGGTCAAACGTCATATACGAGCAGGCCAGAATCTGGTTCTCTCGTTTGACAACATCGTAAATGCTTACGATGGAGGCGTTTTCAGAAGATCCCAAAAGGGACATCACTACGTTCAACTGGTCCAGGATAGCATCGGCTTTTGTCAAAACCTCCGTCATCTCATCACTTTCGCCGGAGGCAAGAATGGGTTCCAGATGGAAGGAAATGTCCGCTGATCCCGAAGGGTTTTCCAGGCCCTCCGGAACCAGCGAACCATAGGTATGCTTGCTAGCTTTGGTAGCCCCTTCGCCTTCATCGGGCGACTTGCCATAAACCAGCACTCGATTCATCCCGGTAGGGACAAAGGCGCTGCTGATGTAATGGGCGTTATTATTGGATACCAGTCCGGTCCGGGTGATACCGGAAGTTCCCAACACCACGTTTTGACTACCCAAACGGGAGTCTTCGTACTCCACTTCTTCCGTTACCGTGTCGAACGGGATGATATACAAATGCTCGATGCCCCGGAACGTGCCGTTGGATTGAGTAATGTCCATAGACATCTTTGTCTGTGGATGATAATCAGGTTGCACATTCTTGAGTGACAAGGCCAGCGAAGAAGCATGTTCACTCACAGGTTCAGCGGGAAGACTTTGACGGGCGCACCCGCCCCCTGTCCATACCAAAAGCATGAACAGAAGGGCAAGGTGATAAGAAGTAAAGCGCACCGTCATTGTTATCCCCGCCAAGCGGGCTATCTATTAAAGACCGACCGCGAATGAGATACCTTCATTCCACTGCAGATCCACGGACAGACCCAGGGACATCTGGGATGCACGGAGGTCCGGAACGGAATAGTAGGCATGCTTAAGGGCATCAACGCCCACCTGGAAAGAGGCCGTGGTCATGAAGTCCTGAATGAACACACGGGGAATCTGCTTGGACTCGCCGGCATAATATTTAGTCGCGTCAAAAGTTTCACCATCCACGCCATACAGGGGCGGAATTTGGTGATCGTCGGGGAATTTAGGGGTCGTTGCAGAATTCCTAAAGTCAGAAATCTGGCCAGATGTAGGCTTGGGGAGTTTACCCACCAAATAGAAGACGCCACCAGAAGGGATCAGATTGTCGCGGCCCCAGAAGGCGTCGCCGCCGTTTACAAACTCCAGGGCTACATACACATCGTTCTGATTCTCCTCTCCTTCAGACGAATTGTAGTTGTCATAGACCAACGTGTAATTCTTAATATCACTGGTAGTAGAGAGCTGCGGATTGCCTGTCGCATGGTCATAAATAACACCATCGAACAAGGAAAGATCACCCTCGCTTCCGCCAGGTTGCCCGGTCGTAGTGTAATAACGGGTGAACTGCCAGTTCATCCGGGGATTTACACCACCGACAAGAATGCCTCTGAGAGAAATCTGTGCACTGTTGACAGAAATCTCCCTGTCTGAATTTTCATCCGTCTTTGCCTTGCGGTTATCATGCAGTTTCCCGTTAGGGGCAGTGACAGTCACCACCGATTTCAAAAGGGCAACGCCATAGTTAAGGCTGGTGGTAACGGCAACGGCACGGGTTGCGCTGGCCACGGAAGCATTGTTAACCCAGCCTTCCCAACTTCCTGTCGCATTCCAAGGAGTAACACCATTGGGATAATCGGCCACATTCACATCGGAGGAATTCGTGCGGATGGGGCTGTTCACATAATACCAAAGTTCTGCCGGATAAACGTACTTTCTGGGCTCAAATTCCGGCATAAGGGGATTGACAAGCGGATGGTTGGGGTGAATGTATCTGAACGCATCCTCCGTTATGCCAGGATCACCCTGGCAATCAAACACCAGCTGGGCGGCACCTTCCGGAATACCGAAATCTTCAAAGGGATAGCCATCCAAGTCTTGAGCGCCATCAAAAACGGTAGACCATTGGCCGGCCTGAGTCAACAATTGCTTAATCGTTTCAACGGATTTGAATTTACCAGCATCGCTACCAGCAGTAGGAGAATTGATATAGGTTTCAGCCGTCGTAATAATGAAGTCGGCCAGGCGTTTTGCATTGGCTTCCTTATGATTGGTAGGGGTAGCGTCCTTTGCGGCAGATATGATTTTGTACATATCGATTACCTGCTTTCTCACAGCGAAGGAAGAACCGCCACGATATTCGCCAAACTGACCGGCAGTTTGGAAATTAGCCTCAATCCATGCTTTCTTATCGGCGTCGCTTTTACTGTCCCAACCCTCAGGGAACTGGGCCGGAGTAATGTAGGTGAACAAATAGTAGCATTTACCCAGCGTTTCCTCCAGACCTTCGCATTTGTGGTCCAACATTTCCACACCGGTAGCACCGAGCAAATATCTAGACTTATCCCCTTTCAGGTCATATTCGTACCGATGTCCATATTGCGCCCAGGATACTGCCGGCAGATCATCAAAAGTGACGGCATCAGTACCGGTACCGACTTTAACCGATCCGTTACCACCGACTTCCGTAGAAAGTAGTTTGTTGATGATATAGATCATCAGCGCGCCGGTTGCA
>Ga0310696_10006521_pt1 | contig 13826 bp, 7 predicted proteins | sample AusTroGonzalo_MG_4_FD_203885 | JGI IMG/M metagenome (GOLD analysis project Ga0310696, IMG submission 203885) | Bovine rumen microbial communities from tropical cattle in Woodstock, Queensland, Australia - Gonzalo_02 (v2) (version 2) | ecosystem: Host-associated > Mammals > Digestive system >... | reverse complement strand
AAGGTCTTGAAGTGGAAGCATAAGGATGTTGATTTCTCTGTAAGACTCATTCCTCTCGGCGCATACGTAAGATTTACAGAGGTTGATGAGGAAGGTTATGTAGTTAACAGCGATGATCCGGCGCTTCTTGTCAACCAGCCTAGAATTAAGAGATTATTGGTTGCTGTTGCAGGCCCTATAATGAACCTCATCCTGGGTATCCTGATCTTCTTCGGCATGTTCTGTGTTACAGGTTTTTACAGCCTCGAGATGGGTCCTGCACTTGCAGGAACTCAGACTGCTGAGGTAGCTGAACAGTATACCGAAGGCGACATGATCAGGAAGGTAAATGGTCAGACGGTATTTACTATCTACGACCTTAACTACGAGCTCGATTCAATCGACGCAAAAGAAGACTTAACACTCACTCTCCAGTCCAAAGAGACAGGAAAGTACTATGATGTTGTTCTCGTTCCTGAAGTATTCAACAGACCAATGCTCCTTATCAATGTCCTCACATTGGAGACTGAGAACGAATATGAAGGCTGGGAAGTCTATTCAGTTGATCCTGAGCAGAATAAGGGCAATCCCGTTCTTCAGGCAGGCGACTATGTAACGCACGTAAACGGCATTTCTGTTGCAGATGAAGGTTTCGATGATTATATCTTCAGTTATCAGGGCGATGTTCTGGATGTTACATATGTCCGTGACGGTGAGGTCCATGAAGATGAGATCATCCCGGAATATGTTGAGTATGTAACGGTAAGAGGCGTTAAACCGGTCGGCTATGTTATCAATTCTCCCATGGCATTTGGTAAGGCATTCATTTATGCGGCCAAAATGCCGTTTGCACTCGTTAATTTTACGATCAGAGGCGTCAGAGATATTATCGAAGGTAAGGTAAAAGCTTATAATTTGGTATCGGGTCCTATCGGTATCACATCAATGGTCAACGATGTGGTTAAGGATGAGCAGGAGTCGACTGGTGATAAGATCTACTTGCTCATAATGCTCAGTGGTGTTATCTCCATCGCACTCGCATATTCGAATCTGCTACCGATTCCGGGTCTTGACGGCGTTCAGATACTCCTGATAGTCGTTGAGATGGTTATAGGACGCAAGTTATCTGAGAAGGCTGAGGGCAGACTGACGGTAATAGGATTTGTGATGATCATATTCCTTGTTATCGTCGCGTTGGTATCTGATGTCTTAAGGATCATCTTCGGTTACTGATATTTTTAGGAGGCAGGCTTTATGACTAAGAAAGTCTTGATCGGCAATGTTGAAGTAGGTGGCGGATCTTCAGTTAAGATCCAGTCAATGAACAACACTGATACCAGAGATGCCAAGGCTACTTTAGCCCAGATCAGAGAGCTCGCCGACAACGGTTGTGACATTACCAGAGTTGCAATTCCCGATATGGCAGCAGCCGAGAGCCTTAAGGAGATCACAGCTAATTCTCCTATTCCTGTTGTAGCCGACATCCACTTTGATTACAGACTTGCTCTTGCAGCAGCCGATAACGGTGCCGCTAAGATCAGGATCAACCCCGGCAATATCGGCGGTCCTGAGAATGTTAAGCTCGTTGCCGATAAGTGCAGGGAGAGGCACATTCCTATCAGAGTAGGAGTTAATTCAGGCTCTATCTCCAGAGAAATACTTGCGAAGTATGGTGAAGTTAATGCCGATGCCATGACTGAGAGTGCATTAAGTGCCGTTAAGCTTCTTGAAGATCAGGATTTTGACGACATCGTAATCTCTATCAAGTCATCTTCTCCGAAGCTTACGATCGATACATACCGCATTCTCTCGAAGTCTTGCGACTATCCTCTTCATGTAGGTGTTACTGAGGCAGGTACAGTCAGAGAAGGCGCTATTAAATCAGCTGTCGGAATCGGTGCGCTACTTGCTGAAGGTATCGGTGATACTATCAGAGTATCCCTTACAGGTAATCCTGTTGATGAAGTTATTACGGCAAAGCAGATCCTCAAGGCGCTCGACTTAAGAGACGGTGGAATTACCTTCATTTCCTGTCCCACATGCGGCAGAACACAGGTGCCTTTGATCGAACTTGCAGGGCAGATTGAACAGAAGATCAATAACCTTCCCTATAACCTAAAGGTTGCAGTAATGGGTTGTGTCGTTAACGGACCCGGAGAAGCCAGAGAATGTGATATCGGACTGGCCGGCGGTAAGGATGAATTCCTTTTGTTTGAGAAGGGTGAACCGATAAGGAAGATTCCGGCGGCTAATGCGGTTGATGAGTTTGTAAGGGAAGTGATCAGAGTTGGAGAAGAAAAGAGTAAAACTACTTGAACTGTTTAACTTAGACAGTGACAAGTTTAAAGATTTAGACGGTCTGTTTGTACTTAAGGTTGATATATATAAGGCTAAGGCATCCGTTAATATCGTACTTGATGGTGTTGATTCATTAACGGGTAATAACAGCCTTAAATCTTTTGTTGAAGAATTAGAGTGCGACTTCGGAACTAAAGTAAATTTCTCATTTACCGGAATCAGCGATGTTGATTTCCCGGTCGTTTTCGATGCATTAACGCCTCTTATAAAGCATTACATTACAAGAGACAGTTCTAGTAATATCAGCGATCTTGCTGATTTTGCCACGTTCAGTACTGATGTCGAATACGATGACGAGGGAGAGCCTTCTTGCAAGACTTATATCTGTATGCCTTCAGGATGGGCTTCCATGCTCAGTGATGCTGACAGGAAGGAACTGATAAGTGCTGTTTCAAATGCAAGTTCAATATGCTTAGGCAGCAGTATTAAGTGTTCATACGAGATCCTCAGTATGGATCCTGAAGTTGCAGGCATGGACTTGTCTGATGAAGAAGAGATCAAGCAGGCTCTGCAGGGCCTTAAGTTCGAAGACTTTATTGAAGAGGAAGACAAAGATTCGGGTAAGAAATCTTCCGGCAAGAAGAAGTCTGATAAAGATAAAAAGGATGAGCCTGAAGCCGGCAAAGACAGCTGGAAATTTAAGGCTGACCAGCTCAGGAAAGAAGCTAAACAGGAAGATAAACAGTCTTTATATAAAGCTAAAGAGAATGCGGAGAATCAGCTTTACGGCCGCGTAAAGAAACAGGCTACATTTATGAAGATCGCTGATCTTACGATAGGCTGTTTTGATGTTAATATCGCAGGCGATATCTCATTTGGTGAAGATTCTTTTAAGCTTGCGAAAACAGGTAAGAGCGTAATCGTTAAGTTCATGTGTCTTGACGATACTGACGGTATTTCATGTATTGCTTTCTTAAAGCCTGAAGAAGCTGACGGTTTCCAGAAAGAATACGGTAAGGGCGGTTTTATCGGCATCCAGGGTAACGTTGAAAATGACTCCTTCACAGGTGATAAGTCCTTAAGAGTTTCAGGTTTTTATAAAGCCGAGAGACCTCCTAAGAGGAAAGATACTGCTGAGCGTAAGAGAGTTGAGCTTCATGTCCACACAAAGATGAGTGACAGTGATGCTACGACTGATCCTGCAGATCTTATTAAGCTTGCTGCATCTTTCGGCCACTCTGCATGCGCCGTAACAGACCATGGTGTTGTTCAGGCATTCCCTCATGTATTTGAGGCTGCAAAAGGGATTAATAAGAAGCGTAAGGATACGGGTGAAGCCCCAATCAAGTGTATCCTCGGCTGCGAAGGATATCTTGTAGATGACGGTCCGACTGTTTTCTATAACCTGCCATACGATGTAAAGAACGATAAGGTAACTCCTTCAGGCGCAGATGATGATGCTTCGTTGAACTTCATTACAAAGCCCAAGGCCGTAGGCTCATTTGTCTCGATCGTTATCGAGCGTAATGGTGATGACGCATTGCGTGATACATTCACATCAGTATGCGCATCTAAATACAGACTTAAGGGATATAAGGCTGTTAAGCCTGAAGAAGAGGGCGAATCAGATCAGGATGCGATGGAATTCGCTTCTCACGATATTGATAAATCTCTTTGGGATCCTGAGGAAATACCTGAAGAACTTAGAGATGAGAATATTAATGCGAAGCCGCTAGATCCTCATGCTACGTTGGGCACAGCATGCAATGTCGATCTTGATATAATCGGTGATTTTGCTGACGGCAGTGATGAAGTTGTTCCTTCAGAGCTTATCTTTGAACATGTCGCTGATTTCCATGCTGAATTCGAAGATATTATTTATCCCGGTTCAGGCGAACCATGCGATTCATATTTTGCCATGGGCGAGCTTCTGGAATTTATCGGTGATTCCTATGTCACAGGACCTGATATATTCACAACGCTTGCATTCCTCCGCCGTGCCGGTTACGGAATAAATATTGAAGATCACGTATATTACAGACATAAGTTCCTTATGCCTGCTACTTCTGATGAAGATATTCTGGAGACATTCTATAAGGGCGAATTTAAGTCTATTGATGAAGCATTGAACAGTAAGGGAGCAGCATTTGAATTTTCTGCCAATGGCGGCAAGTTTGATGAGATGTTTTCTGCTTGCTATAAGTCTGCATCTTTGCTCGTATCATGCCTTAAGGATGCAGGTTCTGTTGATGCATTAGCGATCAACTATTCTGTCGGTCACTATACTCCTAAGAAGATCAAAAAACTCAAATCTAAGAAGGTTGAGATTGATTCAGATCCGGCTCTGCCGACGTACCATATTATTTATTTAGTCCGTTCAAATATGGGCCTTTATAACTTGTACCGGATAGTATCTGAATCTCAGATACATTACTTCTCCATGAGGCCAAGAACGCCTAAGAGCCTGCTCAAGTATTTCAAGTCCGGCATTATTGTCGGCGGTGCCTGCGAGCGCGGTGAGATCTACCGTTACGTAATCACAAAATACAGAGCACTTAATAAGGACAGACAAGCAACAAGAGAGTTCCTGAAAGACTCTGACGAGTTCGCAAAGATATTAAGTCTTTACGACTATGTTGAGATACAGCCTCTTTGCAATAATGTTTTCTTAACAAGACAGGATCCTGCAAAATCTGATACTGGAACAACGCCTATCAATGAAGATGACATCAGGATAATCAATGAGCTTCTTGTAGAGACAGCAGATGATCACGGCATGCCCGTGTGTGCTACGACTGACTCCCATTTCCTTAATAAGGAAGACGGTCGTTACAGAAAATACATGCTGATGAGCATGGGCTTTGCTGACGCTGAGATGCAGAGCGACCTATATTTTAGAACAACAGATGAGATGCTCGAAGAGTTTAAGTATCTTGGAGAAGACAAGGCGATGGAAGTCGTTGTTGATAACACCAACATGATCGCAGATTTGATCGACTTCGGAATTAAGCCATTCCCGGACGGTTCATATCCTCCGCAGATCGCCAGAGCTGCAGCCGATGTAAGAGATATTGCTTATACGAAGGCCAACCGCATGTACCGTCACAAGGGAGTTCTTAATCCTGTTGTTAAGGAACGACTCGACAGAGAGCTCGCATCGATTATCGGTAACGGTTATGCGATCATGTACTACATCGCATACAGGCTCGTTAAGAAGTCCAATAACGACGGATATGTTGTTGGTTCCAGAGGTTCCGTAGGATCTTCATTTGCCGCCACGATGTGCGGTATTTCCGAAGTTAATCCGCTGCCTCCGCACTACAGATGTTCCAAGTGCAACTATGCAGAATTCGATAATACGGGTGTTTACGGATCAGGTTACGATCTTCCGCCTAAAGTCTGTCCCGAGTGCGGCGAAAAGCTCATTCCTGACGGACAGGATATTCCTTTCGAGACGTTCTTAGGATTCAAGGGCGACAAGCAGCCTGATATCGACCTTAACTTCTCAGGTGAATACCAGCCCAGGGCGCATGCATATGTAGGTGTTCTGTTCGGAGGAACGCATACGTTTAAAGCGGGAACTATCGGTGCTTACCAGGATAAGAACGCGTATGGTTTATGCCGCAAGATCTGTGAAGAGAAGGGTGAACCTTTTACACAGGCGCATCTGGCGTTTATGGCAAGAGACATTATCGGTGTAAAGAGAACAACTTCCCAGCATCCTGGCGGTATCGTCGTTATTGCCAAGGAGATGGATATCTACGAGTTTACTCCGATCCAGTTCCCGGCTAACAAGACCGACTGCGGAATTATTACTACGCACTTCGACTTCCGTGCCATGCACGATACGATCTTAAAGCTCGATATCTTAGGACATGCCGATCCAACGGTATTGAGAATGTTGAATGATATCACGGGAGTAAACATTACTGATATTCCTATACCAGATGAGAAGGTAATGAGCCTGCTTGTCGGTACAGATGCGCTTGGATTCCCGATAGAAGCTACAGATGCGGGTTCCGCAACTTTGGGTCTTTCCGAGCTTGGTACCAACATGGCTCGAGGAATGATCAAGGAGACGAAGCCTACGAGATTCTACGATCTTGTTCAGCTCATGGGTCTTTCTCACGGTACTGACGTTTGGACCGGAAATGCCCAGGATCTTATCAGGAGCGGTACGTGTGACCTTAATTCCGTCATCGGATGCCGTGACTCCATCATGACAAGCCTTATTTACTGGGGACTTCCCAATAAGGATGCTTTCGACATCATGGAGGGCGTACGTAAAGGTAAGGTAGCTGCAGGCAAGGTTGAAAAATGGCCTGAATACGTAAAAGAGATGAAAGAGTGCGGAGTGCCTGACTGGTATATCGAATCCTGTCAGAAGATCAAGTACATGTTCCCTAAGGCACATGCAGCCGCTTACGCCATCTCCACGCTCCGTGTAGCCTGGTTTAAGGTCTACTATCCTGAAGAATACTATTGTTCATTCTTCACTCACAGAGGTGAAGGATTATTTGATGCTGAACAGCTTTGCAACGGACCTGAAAAGGTTAAGAAGAGAAGAATCGAGCTTGCAGATGAGATGCATGCAAAGGGCGATCCGAATACAAAGCTTAAGTACTATTTCTATGAGCTTGTTGAGGAGATGTATGCAAGAGGAATTACTTTTGCTCCAATCACTCTTAACGATTCACTTGGAAAGAAGTTTACTAAAGCAGGAGATAAGCTGATCAGACCTCCGTTCTGTGCCATTGCCGGTGTATCCGAAGCAAACGGCATTGATATTGAGAACGCGAGAAAAGACGGTGAATTCAAGAACCGTGATGACTTCATGAAGAGAACGGGTGTCGGTCAGTCCGTTACTCAGAAGCTTCTTGATTACGGAGGAATCCTTGATGATCTTCCGGAGAGTGCACAGATCAATCTCTTTGATATGCTTGGAGGCTGAGCCTGAATGTATTGCGGCGTATTGATAAGAGGAGCTACCAAGCAGATCGACAGGCTGTTTACTTATCGTGTGCCTGAAGATCTTAAGTCTGAAGTAGTACCCGGATCTCTGGTGTCGATCCCTTTTGGTAAGGGCGATTCAGAAAGATGTGCCGTGGTAATCGAACTTAAAGATGAGTTTGACGGAGATGATAGTCTCGTTAAGGACATCAGTTCTCTGATATCCGGTGCGCCTGTTCTTAACAGTGACCAATTAGCTCTTATCGATAAGATAAGCGACAGGTTCAACTGCACCAGAGGCGATGTCATTGAGCTGATGGTGCCTTCCTGTGTCGTAAATCACAAGAATCCTATCGAAGTTTTCGTTGAGCTTGTTTCCAAAGAGACTGCTATTGAAGTCTTAAAAAGCGAGACATTAAGATCTGTTGCTCACATCAATATCCTTGAGTATCTGTTAGAGCGAGGCAAGTGTACCAGAAAAGAGATAATGTCGTCTCTTTCTTGTTCATCTGCGCAAGTCAAAGCTCTTGAAGATAAAGGCCTTGTAAGATTTGTTAAAGAAGCATCTGATAATGTTTCTCCTGTTATCACTGATGATTCCGTTCCTGAAGGTAAGTTTACCGAGGAATACGATCTGAGCGGTGAACAGGAGATTGCCGTAAGAGAGATATTAAGCGGAATAGAAGAGAAGAAATCAGGGACATTCCTCTTATTCGGTATTACAGGAAGCGGTAAGACCGAAGTTTATCTTAACTGTGCAAAGAAGGTAATCGCTGAAGGCGGTAGTGTTATCTATATGGTTCCAGAGATATCGCTGACACCTCAGACGATCAACTGGATCAAGGGAAGATTAGGTGACAGCGTTGCAGTGCTTCACAGCAGACTTACCGATAAGCAGCGCTATGAGCAGTGGAATAATATCAGAACGGGCAGAGCAAAGGTTATTGTCGGTCCGAGAAGCGGAGTTTTTGCTCCTGCAGTTAACTTAAGACTTATCATCCTCGATGAAGAACATGACAGTTCTTATAAATCTGAATCTCATCCGAGATATTCAGCCAAGGATATAGCAAGAATGAGATCTCTCATTACCGGATGCAGTGTTGTATTGGGTTCTGCTACACCTTCGGTAGAGAGTTTCTATGCGGCTAATGCAGGCGCATATAAACTCCTTGAGTTAAAGACCAGAGCCAGACAGGAAGCAACGCTTCCAAAGATCGTTCCGGTTGATATGAAGGAACAGATGAAGCTCGGAAGCGGCAATATGCTCTCGGTTCCGTTAAGACAGGCGATGTCTGTTGCTTTCTCTGAGAATAAGCAGGTTATATTGCTTCTTAACCGTAGAGGCTTTTCGAGGAACCTGGTATGCGAAGACTGCGGTGAAGCAGTTACATGTAAGAACTGTTCAGTTGCAATGACGCTTCATAATAACAGGCGTAACGGAACGCAGAGTTTGGTATGCCATTATTGCGGTTATACAATTCCGTCTTATGAGGCTGTTTGCGGCGTGTGCGGCGGAAAGCATTTTACCAAGACAGGATTCGGAACCCAGCAGCTGGAAGAATTCCTGCATCAGGTGTTCCCTCATGAGAAGGTCCTCAGAATGGATCAGGACTCAACAATGACACCGGGTGCTCATAAAGAGATCATTGAGAAGTTTGCAAATAAAGAAGCATCGATCCTTATCGGTACGCAGATGATCGCCAAAGGTCTGGATTTTCCGGATGTTACTGTAGTTGGCGTACTGGGCGCTGATCTTATGCTTGCTTCATCTTCGTTCAAAGCATCTGAGAGAGCTTTCCAGCTTATAACCCAGGCAGCAGGTAGAGCTGGCAGGGGAGAACATCCCGGTACTGTATACATTCAGAGTATGAGACCTGACCAGCCTCTGTTCAAGTTCGCATGTACTCAGAACTATAGAGCGTTCTATGAACAGGAGATTGAGTACAGACAGAAACTGAAGCTCCCTCCGTTTAAGGCTGTAGGTGAGATCGTACTGTCTTTGCCTGATGAGAATGATCTTATTAAGAGATCCAACCAACTTGCCAAATATCTTAGTGAATTCATCGGTTATCAGGACAAGAAGTATCAGTTCGAGGTATATGGTCCGATTCCTTGTGTAATCTATGAACTCAGAGGCAGATTCAGGATGTCATTCGTTATCAAGGCATGCAATAAATCTGCCATCAACAGTGTGTTCAAAAGACTGATAGAAGACTTCGATCACACGAAGTTCCCGATGTCGTTCGATAACGACCCTCAGGAAGGCTGAAAACGCCTCAACTGTGCGCTGTGGATGTACATATGTGCACCCCAGAAGTATAAATTGACTATTAATAATATTAGGTGTTACAATCCATTATCAGAATGAGGATTTAGGCTATAAAACCGTATCTTTTTCTAGTTTTTTTCATTGGGAGGCATTAATATGTCCAAGCCTGTATTTGTAGGTGCCGGTGTTGCTATCGTTACTCCGTTTTATGAGAATGGCGGAATCAATTTTGATGAACTCAAGCGTATGATCGAGTTCCAGATTGCTCAGAAGATCGATTCCATCATTATCTGCGGATCTACCGGCGAAGCTGCTACGATGAATCACGAAGAGCATGTAGAAGCTATAAAGTGCGCTGTTGATACTGTTGCAGGCCGCGTTCCCGTAATCGCAGGAACAGGTTCTAACGATACTGCTTATGGTATCGAACTTACTAAGGCGGCAGCTGAGCTCGGAGCTGATGCAGCTTTGCTCGTTACTCCTTACTACAACAAGTGCACACAGGAAGGACTTTATCGCCACTATAAGATGATCGCTGATGCAGTTCCTGATCTGCCGATCATTCTTTATAACGTTCCTTCCAGAACTAACGTTAATATTTCTCCTGAACTTCTCTTAAGACTTTCAGAGTGTGAGAACATCATCGGCGTTAAGGAGTGTAACTTCGGTCAGGTTCCTGAGATTTACAGCCTCTGCGGTGACAGATATGCCCTCTATTCAGGTGAGGACGGACTTGCTGTTCCCATGATCTCTCTTGGCGCTAAGGGTGTTATCTCTGTTATTGCTAACATCATGCCTAAGGAAACATCCGAGATGATCCATGACTACATCAACGGTGATATTGAGAAGGCTAAGAAGGCTCAGATAGACTTCATTCCTCTCGTTAAGGCTATGTTCTGCGAAGTTAACCCTATTCCTGTTAAGGAAGCAATGAACATCTTGGGCTGGAATGCTGGTCCTTGCAGACTTCCTCTTTGCGAGATGAGCAAGGCTAACCACGATAAGGTCGTTGAGGTTCTTGCTAAGTATGACACTTCAGCAATGAAGGACTTCCTTGCTAAGTAATCTGATTGGAACAGGAGTATCACATGGTTAAGATTTTTCTAAACGGTTGTTGCGGAAGAATGGGCAAAGCCATTGTTGACTTGTGCCTTCACAGTGACGAATACCAGATCGTAGCAGGCGGCGATATTTTCGAGAACCCTGATTACAAGTTCCCGGTTTATACAAGCGTTAATGAATGCACCGAGGATTTTGACGTAATCATCGACTTCTCTAATGCAAAGGCCGTTCCTACTATCCTTGAATTCGCAGTTTCCCGCAAGAAGCCTTTTATCTGTTGCACAACAGCTTTATCTGACGAGACAGTCAATGATATCCTCAAGGCTTCCGAGGAGATCGCAGTATTCAAGTCTGCGAATATGAGCATCGGTATCAATCTCATGATCGAGCTTGCAAAGCAGGCTACAAAGATCCTTTATCCCGAGTTCGATATCGAGATCGTTGAGGCTCACCACAACAGAAAGCTGGATGCACCTTCCGGTACTGCAATGATGATCGCTAATGCAATCGATCAGGAGATCCCTGATAAGGTTGATTATGTATATGACAGACACAGCGTTAATAAGGCAAGATCCAAGCAGGAGATTGGCATCTCTTCCATCAGAGGCGGTAACATTGTCGGTGAACATCAGGCTATGTTCATCAGTGATGAAGAGATCGTTACGATCAGCCATAGTGCTCAGACCAGAGACGTATTCGCTAAGGGTGCTCTCAGAGCTGCAAAATTTATGGCCGATAAAGAGCGTGGATATTTCACAATGTCTGATATAATTGCTGAGTATACAGGCGAATAATTTTTTGGAGGAATAATAAATGTTCAATTTTGAAGATACTGGTTTTGGCTTAGAGTCTCTTCTCGGTAATGGTGAGATGATGGGATCTGCTGCATCCCTCGGACTTCTTGTCCTTATGTTCGTGGTCTTTTACTTCATTCTTATCAGACCTCAGCGTAAGAAGGATAAGGAACTCAAGGAGCAGATGAGCAAGCTCCAGGTCGGCGATAAGGTTGTTACCATCGGCGGTCTCGTAGGTTTTGTTGCTAACGTTAAGGGTGATGAGGTTACCATCTCAACATCTGCAGCTAATACACTCGTTACATTCACAAAGAGCGCTATTCAGAACGTCGTTAAGCGTGATCAGCTCAATCCTGACGGATCCGTTAAGAAGTCTGAAGAGCCTGAGAAGACTTCATTCTTTGGTAAGAAGAAGGAGAAGAAGGATAAGGACGAGGCGTAATTCCTTTCCACTTGGCTGTTTATACGGGCCCGGAATTTGCACCGGGCCTTTTAATTAATAACAGGGGTTTACATGGGACTGATACCTGAAAACGTAATAGATGAAGTGCTTATGAAGGCGGACATCGAATCCGTTGTAAGCCGTTATGTTCAGCTTAAGCGTTCGGGCGGCAACATGTGGGGCCTCTGTCCTTTTCATTCAGAGAAGACTCCGTCTTTCTCTGTTAATCCTTCCAAGCAGATCTTCCACTGCTTCGGCTGCGGCAAGGGCGGTAATGCCATTAAGTTCATAATGGAGATAGAGCACCTCAATTATCCTGAGGCGATCAGACATCTCGCAGGATTATATGGTGTAGATGTTCCCGAGACAGGTTATTCAGGCGATTCCATAAACAAGGAAGAGAAGAACCGCGTTAAGGACATCCTTAAGGAAGCCGCTAAGTACTACTACAAGTCATTAAACGATCCTGAGATAGGTAAGCCTGCCAGAGAATACGCTGAGAAGAGAGGCTTGTCCAAGCAGACATTAGACAGCTTCGGTCTCGGTTATTCACCGATCAGAGCGGGCCTTTATGACATATTGAAGGAGAAGGGCTATAAGGATGACGAGATGCTTAAGTCCGGTATCTTTGCCTTGTCTCAGAAAACAAACAAGCCGTACGATCTTTTCCGCGGAAGACTGATGTTCCCGATCTTCGATACGTTCGGAACGATAATCGCATTCGGCGGCAGATCTCTGGGACCTGAGATGCCCAAGTATATCAATTCTCCTGATTCACTCGTATATAACAAACAGAATCATCTGTATGCGATGAACTTCGCACGCAAAGAGCAGTCCAAACAGCTTATCGTTGTTGAAGGCTATATGGATGCGATTGCAATGCATTCGGCAGGTTTCAGGAACACTGTCGCTGCATTAGGAACATCTTTTACTGACAGTCAGTTAAAGCTCTGCAGCAGATACGCTGAAGAAGTCGTATTCTTCTTCGATGCTGATGCGGCAGGACAGAAGGCTGCTCTAAGGGCCATCAAGATGATGATGGAATACCTGAAGAAATTAAGCGGTATCGGTATCCGCATAAGGATCGCTAAGGTTCCTGACGGTAAGGACCCTGATGAATTCATCAGAGTTAACGGAGCCGAGAAGTTCAAGGAAGTTGTCCGCAATGCTCTATATGTTGAGGACTATCTTCTTGCCAGAGCTAAGAACGATAATACGGATCCCGAGACAGGCACTCTTGATCTCGGAAGATATCAGGCAGACATCTTGGAATACGGTTCATGGATGAACGATGAGATCAAGATGTCCAGAATGGCAGGCGTTGCAGCTACTATGCTCGGTGCGACACAGCAGGCCGTCATGAGCCAGATGCAGAAGTTCAGCATGGCTGAAGATAAGAAGCAGTCTCAGATGAATGCCAGAACCATTGAGCGTGAGAGAAGAGAAGATATCAGCAGCCGCAACAGCGTTGATGAGATCGATCCCTATCAGGATATGCCTGAAGAAGCAGCTCCTGCTGAGCCCCGTGAGTTTAAGAAGGTGGACGATTCTGCTACAGCAGAAGAGATCGAACTTTTTGCTTACGCACTCTCTTTGGGAAGTGCTCTTGCTGATTCTTCTAAGATTGATTCCATGGATATCATCAGAGCAGATGATTTCTCGGGTGATACGCTCAAGGTATTGGTTGGCAATTTCCTTAAGATTTTTGACGGTAGGAAAGAGACCTTGTTTGCCAAGATGAGCGATTACTTCAGCAGACTTACTATTAACGGTCAGCGCGCTGAAGATGTAATGCTCAGGGCTGTCGAGAACGCCGACAAGAGCATTAATGTTGATGTTAAGCGCGATATGTATCTCACGCTGCTCTGCAAGGTAAGGACAGGTATTATCAATAAAGAGGAAGAGAATCTTATCCGCATGAGAGCTTCTGCAAGCGATGCGGATAAGGCTAAGATAGACGAGATGCTCAGACGATTGAGCGACTATAAGCTTGAACTTCGCAATAAGATTGGAGAGCTATGATTCAGGATCT
>Ga0310696_10006519_pt1 | contig 13830 bp, 6 predicted proteins | sample AusTroGonzalo_MG_4_FD_203885 | JGI IMG/M metagenome (GOLD analysis project Ga0310696, IMG submission 203885) | Bovine rumen microbial communities from tropical cattle in Woodstock, Queensland, Australia - Gonzalo_02 (v2) (version 2) | ecosystem: Host-associated > Mammals > Digestive system >... | reverse complement strand
CTCATGTTTGTAATTCTCGTTGGCGATTATCACAACAAAGGTCTTGTCATCAGTTTGACTGTTGACTGCAATTTTGGTATCAACTGTACTTTGTGCCTGTATCGCCAGCGGGATTATGAATAATCCCAGTAGATATAGTCGTATTCTCTTCATTATTCTCAGTTTTGGTGACAAAGAAATTATTTCCCTGCGATGATGTTTACCAAGTCAACAATATCCTTGGCATCAACCTTATTGTCACCGTTGATATCAAACTCCGGATCCGTTGATCCGTTCAGGATGGCTTTCGACAGTGCCACGACACCTGCTATATTGGCCATCGGATTCTCGTTTTCCTTTCTGTACGTAACGGATACTTCAACGTTGGCAATCATTGGGAAAGTATATACATTGTTCCCTTGATCGGTCACGGGGATGTCGACGCGAAGTTGGGGATTACTATCACCACGGGTTCGACCTTTCATCTGATCGGTATTGAGGTAGGCCGTGGTTGTGACGCTATTGACAACATATCCCTCGATGGGTACGATTTTCATTGTAATATCAGTACCATCAGGAACCTTCTGCCAGGGACGTCCTTCTAATATAGTATACGTGAGGTACATGGTACCTTCGTTAGGAATCGTGTAATATACATCGAACAGATCTTCATCAAGATGGTTTTTCCAACCGTCAGTGAAGGATAGTGTGTACAGGATCTGAGACGCTGACATACCAGTGACGGCAACGACGGGGGCGGCACTCTGTCCGGAGGCAGTGACCTCCAACCAACAACGGTGGGCATTGACTTTGCCACCCTCACGCATGATGATGAAGTCCTGGCCGTTGAAGCCGTAGTAGGCTTTGTTGCTGTCAAACTCGAGTGTATTATCGTTGACCGTGCCTTTGAACTTCTTGGCGTAACTCACGGCTGCGAGACCGGAAACGACCTTCATCCTGACCGGAATCTCGCTGTCGCCAGAATTCTCCACGATGACGGGCGTATTGGCGGGAATCTTCTTTTTGGTGATCTCGGTCAGCGTCACGCTGCTTGGCCCCACGGCAGTCACCCTGTAGAACGTCAGTTTGCTGCCGTTCTCTTCATCGTTGAGCGACAGGTCTCTATCGTTATAGTAGGTGCTCATTCCCGGGGGACAGATGATGACGGCGTAGCCAGGCTCAGCAAGGTCGCCCACAAAGGTGACGTTGGCATATTTGCCTTTGCCGAATATCTGCTGATAGTCCGAAAGTTGGTCATACTTCACATGACACTTCGTCGCCTTGTCTAACATAAACTCAGTAGAGGGTTTTACCCATGTCAGGTTAGTGGGGTTGGCATAGCAATACACATCCGTCACTTGTCTACAACAATAGAATGCACTTCCGCCAATCATCGTCACACCACTGGGTATGGTGACAGATGTAAGACCAGAACAGTAATAGAAGGCATTTTCGCCAATCGTCGTCACGCCATTGGGAATGTCGACAGATTTCAAACTTTTACAATACTCGAAGGCCTTATTGCCGATGGTCGTCACACTGGCAGGGATGGTGAAAGAAGTCAGGCTGCTGCATTGTTCAAAGATCCCCAAGGGAAGGGCTGTCACGTCACCAAGGATGGTGGCCGAGGTCAAGTCTGAACAATGCTCGAAGGCCTTATCGCCGATGGTCGTCACACTGGCTGGGATGGTGATGGATGTCAGGCTGGTGCAATATCCGAAGGCTTGTTGGCCAATGCTTGTCACGCCATCAGAGATGGTGACCGAGGTGAGTTTTTCGCAATTATTGAAGGCCTCTTGACCGATGGATGTCACGCCATTTGGGATGTCGACAGATGTCAGACCAGTACAGCCATAGAAGGCCTTATCGCCGATGGTCGTCACACTGCCAGGGATGGTGACGGATGTCAAGTCAGAGCAAACTTGGAATGCCTGTGAACTGATTCTTGTCACATCGTAGCCGTAAACGTTGGCGGCTATGACTATGTCACCTGCATATTTGTTATTACACTTGGCAAAATCCAATGTTTTCTGACTGAGGTCGTTGAACTTGTATGTCACGTTACCCTTCATCATCTTCAGTTCGGTGTTCTCGTCGATGGCTGAGATTCTGTTGCGATAGTCGTTCCAGCCAGATTTGTAGGTGCCCAGATTTTCACTGAACACGTAAATCTTAACATCTTCAAGGATAGGCGATGCATCTGATTGATCATCATCTTCCAACTGGTGAAAAACCCTTTGTCCATACGTTGTAAGAGACGGTGCCAAGATAATGACCGATTTCAGTTGAATACAGAAAAAGAAAGCCTGATTTCCAATGCTCTTCACACTGGCAGGAATGATGATTGACGACAGCCACATGCAATCCCTGAAGGCTCTTTCGCCGATGCTCGTCAAATAGGAGCCATCCGCAATATCAAGCAATTCCAAATTTTCGCATCCCTCGAAGGCACTGTTGCCAATTCGCGTCACACTGGCAGGGATGTAAACATATTTAATAGATTTGTATTGATTAAAGGCATTATCAGCGATACCTGTCACGGCATAGTCTTTTCCACCGTTGCTGACTGATTCTGGAATTATCAAGTCACCCGTGATTGATTGAACGGAAGCCTTGACATACACCGAATTTGGATCATCAGTGACGCTGTATGTCAGTTTTCCCACTGTGAATTCGTCACCCACACCAGCCCACATCCTGATGGAGGTCGTCATGGCAAGCAGTAGCGTCATTGCCATCCGTGCCAGAATCTTCTTGTCGTTGAAAGATTTCATATATCTTTTAATCATTATAGTTGAAAAAATATTAGTGAATACTATTAATATCTCATTACTCTCACTTAATCACGACCTTTTTGCCTTTTTGGAGATAGACACCTTTTCGCTGGGGCTGGCTCTGCATCTGGCGACCATCGAGGGAGTACCATGTGCCTTCAGCCTCGTCAATCTCTATGGTCTTGATACCCGTGATATCGTTCTGGGCTTGTGTACTGATGGGGACGTAGCGTGGGCGGGCACCCTGGCCATGGTGTACGGTATAGATCTCAAAGGGCCTAACCTCACGAAGTCCCCGTTCGAAGACGCTACCCTCGGCATAACTGCCTCGTGCCTGACCTACGTTAATGGCATAGATACTGTCTGACTGTGCCTTGCGCTGGAAAACCGGGATGGTCATCAACGGCATGTTGGGCTCGTTCTCCATGAAGGAGAAATCGGGCGTCTCATACACCTCGGAGTTGGTGGCAGAGAATGTGACGCGCCCATTCAGGTTATAGTCGGCATAATAGTTGTCGTTGTTGGGCATGGAAATGATGTATGGGGCATAAGCCTCCATCTCGTGTGCTGAATACAGATTCTCTCCGTCGTAGGCTCGAAGCCAGAAATGTTTTACGCCAACACCGGTGCCAAACGGGGCGAGGCCTCCCTTTGACTCGTGCATGATTGCCTGCACGTTGAAGGGTAGGGCGATACCTTCCCATCCTCGGCTCTTACCGATTTCAGTTCGCTGGCTGAAGTTACGGGTGTAACTGATCTTCTCTGCCCTGAATGCCTGTGGACAATACCAGTTGTTATTGCCACTGGTCGCATGCACAAGAACAATCTCCTTTGCCTGGCCATTAATCACCACATTCTGAACACCCTGAGGGGCGAGTGAGGCATTGTTGACATAGACCAGCAGGTTTGGATTGTTGATGCCCTGCAACATATTGGCAGTCAGCGCAAATGAGTTCTCCCATACAATAGCGGCTATGGTCTGTGCAGCCACCTCTCGGCCACCAACTTCCCTAAAGACTTCATCGAGGGAAACTCCCCCGCTTACCCATGCTGTCAGTCCGTCGAAACTATAGTGGATGGGGCTGTATTCTTCTATCTCAGCGCGGAGCCTATCTAGTTCCACAGCTATTATTTGGATGCGCTTCTCGCAGTCGATAAGATCTTCTTCTGTCTTGGCATCTTCTAACACCTTCATTGCATAAGCAATCTCAGTTAGAATCTCATTCAACATTTGCCATAGATTGCTTGTTTGATCACGGTCTTTTTCACTCAGTCTCTCACGACAATAATCCGCCTCGTATGAGAGTTGCTCAATCATCTTACGCAACTCGGCTTTCTTTTCTTCCAGATTTTCATCTTGCGTGAATTTAAAGGAGTATGTCGCAACGGGAGAGGTTTCGTAACCTTCGACAATGGCAATGGCGTTGATGATCGCATCATCAGAAAGTGCCAGTGGCGCAGAATATACATAACTGCGATTTGTTGGCTTAGAGCCATCAATGGTATAGTAGATGGTGGCATCAAACGGACTTTGGATTATGACACTATTCTCCATTTGCTTAAATGTTGGTTTGGGGCACTGGTCTTCCAGAATGACCTTGAACTCTACGTTGTCGAAGTAGTAGTTGTTGGCATCCTCGAAATATTTGTTGAGGGTGAAAGTCATCGACTGGAACGGAAGTTGGTCAGTGGAATTGTTGGAATCCATCGTACCTTCATACTCGAAATGGCTCCAGTCCTTAGAGACATTGATGTCGCCACCGAAAGGATCATAATAAATATAGGTGCTTGGCTCCGCATGCGACTCGGTGGATATCGTTGCCTCCTTGTCGGCACGATAGTCGAACGATAACCGAACCTTGGTACCTGCGCTGACAGGCTGGTTCAGACGGAACCAGAACTGGTTATCCCATGCTTCCACCACCTTGGCTTTTGCCTCGACCTTGACGCCACGTGAGCCATTTACACCCACGCCATTGGTAATGGTCGTTTTTGACACTTCCTTAAATTGATCACCTAAGGCATCATACCTGACAAAGAAGTTGCTGTTATCCTCACCCTCCATGTCACCGTTGTTAATCAGGCTGACAACAATTGGTTCTGGCACGTCGACAGGGTCACCGAATTCCTCTATTGTTGCAAAGTGGTTCCATGCTTCAGTTCTCTGATAAGCACTCTTTGTGCCTGTGCGAACAAAGAGGGTTGCATTCTTATATGTTTCCTCAGAGAAAGTGGATTCATCGATTGGAACAGGTCTTATTCTGTATGAGAAGACAGACTTAATAGATCCACTTGGAAAAGCGTTCCGTCCGTAGCTCGTTATATTCTCAGATAATTCTACTGAAACAAACTCATTTCCCCAAAATGCCATTTCTTCTATGGTTGTGACACTTGGAGGAAATACGATAGTCTCATTGTTTGATGCAAAAGACTCTGTGCCAATAATCTTAATATTATTGGGGATGACAGTTGTTTTGCATCCGGTAATTAATTTGTTTGTTGCTGTTTCTATGATGGCATTGCAATTATTACGTGAATCATAGACGGGATTGTTTTCGTCCACTACAATTGAAACAAGTTTGTTGCAGTTGTGCATAGGTGTCGTTATGCTTGTAACGCTTGCAGAGATTCTGACAGATTGCAGGCTTTTGCAATTTGTGAATGCCCAATCTCCAATAGTTTCAACAGAGTTCGGTATTTCTAAGTTCACAAAACCAGTTCCATCGAAAGCTTGACTACCAATGGTTTTCAATGTTGTAGGAAAATTCATGGATGTGACTCCAGAATGGCCATAGAAAGCACTCGCTCCGATAGCAACAACACCATCTGGAATTACAGTTGCTTTACAACCAGTAATGAGTGTGTTAGTACTGGTGTTAATGATAGCATTGCATCGATTTCGAGAGTCATACACCGCGTTTTCTTCATCTACCATAATGCTTTCAAGTCCAGTGCAATGCCCGAAAACATTAGATTCAATACTTCTGACATTTTTTGGGATGTATATTGATGAAAGTTTGCTGCAAATGTAAAATGCTCCTCTTTTTATTGTGGTCACCCCCTCAGGTAATTCGATAAAAGCCAGATTGTAGTCATTTGTAAATGCATTAGAACCAATAGTAGTCACATTTTCAGGCAATCTGATTTCTTTCAAATTACTACATTGATAGAATGCATTTTGGGGAATCTCAGTGAGGCTTGTAAAGTACTCCAATTCTAAAAAACTGGTGATATTTTTATTCTCTCTGAAAACGCTCCCTAAGTTTGTTACTGCCGCAGCCTCTTCATAACTTAATTCTCCGTCGCCATTGGTATCCCAATTTGATACGCAGATAGCCTTTACGGCCTCATCCTCGAACTGAATGTTGTTTTGTGCCCAGGATAGGGTGGGAAAAGTAATGGCGAGGACCATCAGGATGATGGATAGTAGTTCCTTTTTCATATCGTTTATAAGTTTTATCGTTAGCGAAACAACAGTTTTATTGTGCAAAGATAGAAATTATCTTTGAAACTTCAAAGAAAATTCACATTAAAATTCAGTTCACTTAATAGCCTAACGAAATAACCCGCCCTTATTGCGCGATAAGGACGGGTTATTGAGAAATAAGGCAGGGTTATTTGGAAATAAGGCAGGGTTATTTCACCACGACCTTTTTGCCTTTTTGGAGGTAGACACCTTTTCGTTGTGGCTGACCCTGCATCTGGCGACCATCGAGGGAGTACCATGTGCCTTCAGCCTCGTCGATTTCTATGGTCTTGATACCCGTGATGTCGTACTTGGGCTGGGCGGCAATACGGATATTTTGGGGGCGTGCGCCATTGATAGGCTCGTGAGTGGTAGCGGCCTCGAAGGGACGCACCTCACGCAGTTCACGTGTAAACACACTGCCTTCGGCATAGCGCTCAAGCGGCTGACCTACGTTGATGGCGTAGACCGCCTCGTCGCGAGGTACCCGTACGAAGATAGGTGCCATTGTGATGTTGCCACGTGTGATAAGCATCTCTTCGAAGTCGGGTGTGCCTGGCACGAGGGTGTTCTCTGCCGAGAAGGTGACGCGCCCGTTGAGGTTGTACTCGTAGGGATAGACCGTCGGATTGTTCGGCATGGAGATGACGTAAGGCGTGTTGGCCTCAAGTACCGTTGCCCTGTGGAGACCTTCGGGTGAGTAGCCACGCTACCAGAAGTACTTGCCTGTGCCCTGAGCACCGAAGGGGATGATCGTGCCCTGCGACTCGTGGGTGATGGTCTGCACGGTGAAGGGTAGGGCGATACTTTCCCAGCCTCGGCTGATGCCGACCTCAGTCTGCTGCCTGAAGTTACGGGTGTAACTGATCTTCTCGGCCCTGAACGGCTCCGGGCAGTTCCAGTTGTTATTACCCTCTGTGACATCTGTGAGGATAATCTCCTGCGCCATGCCATTGATCACCACGTTCTGCACGCCCTCAGGAGCAAGCGAAGGCTCGTTGACATAGACCAGCAGGTTCGGGTTGCCAATCTCTGCATACTGAGCAGCAGGGATATTGGCACTGCCGGCCTGAATAGAGGCGAGGTTAGGACAGTTTCCAAAGATCAGTGAGAAACTCTCTACTTTCGATGTGTTGAGATGGTTGAGATTGATATTCACCAAGTTCGTGCAGTAATAGAACAATTGGCTCATATCCGTCACGTTTTCTGTATTGAGTTCGCTCACATCAATGCTTGTAAGACTGCTACAGGCTTGGAACATACCACTCATGGTTGTCACGTTCTCAGTGTTGAAATGGCTTACATTCAGGCTTTCCAGGTCAGAACAACCAGAGAACATGTGGTACATCGTCGTCACGTTCTCTGTATTGAAACTGCTCAGGTCAAGACTTGTCAGACTGTTACAAGAAGTGAACATCTGGAACATGTTGGTCACTTTTGATGTGTTGAAATGGCTGATGTTCAGACGCCTCAGTCTTTCACAACCATTGAACATCATCTCCATCGTCGTCACGTTTTCTGTATTCAGACTGCTTAAGTCAAGTTCTGTCAGACTGGAGCATTTCGCGAACATCTCTGCCATATTGGTCACATGGTCAGTCTTTAAGTTGCTGAGACCAGTGATTGCTATCAGATTCTTACAACTTGAGAACCAATTAGCAGTACTTGTCAATGTGGTACAATTGGCAAAAGAGGCATCAAACACGACAGTTGTAATAGTCTCTTTATGTTCATTCCAACCGATGATATAATCAGACGGCCCGACGTTCATGCCGTTCATGCGCTCTTTGTTGCTATCATAATAGAACGTGAGGACGGTGTTGTTGTTGCTCAGTACGGCGTAAGGCTCCATAGGCAGAGCGTCAAACGTGACCATGAGTTCCATGTTTTCCAACACGTTCTGAATGACATAAGTGGAGTCTGTCGGCATCTGGCTTCTGACACTACGACCATTCAGTATCACGTCAGCCAAACGGTAGCCGGCATTGGGACGGAATGTCATGTTGACGTTGGAGCCGTTGGGCACATTGAAGATCGCTTCTTTTCCTCCGACAATCTCGAATCTCTGCGTCTCTCCATTGGGGGCAACGATGCTTCCAATGATCATACCGTTCTCATTTGAGAGCACGAACAGTTCACGTGAGGTCGGCGCATTCTTGTCTGTGAAATAGCCAGGATTGGCTGTGCCGCCGTCGATGTGGGCATAGGACACATCCATATGTTGTGGGGAATAGGCAGTGCCTGCACCACCCACTAGATTAGTACAGCCAAAGAACATCTCGCGACTGTTCGTCACTTTTGAGGCGTCCCAGTTGCTGGTGACATAGATCGTTGTCAGAGCAGAGCATTCTTCGAACATACCGTCAATATCTTGCAAACTGCCGGTAGCGAATGAACTCAGGTCGAGGGTTTTCAGACTGGAGCATCTGCTGAACATGTACTCCATATCTTTGACATTACTCGTGTTGAACCCGCTCACGTTGACTGTTTGCAGTTTTGTACAATCACGGAACAGACCGCTCATGTCGGTGACCTTGGCGGTGTTGAATCTGCTCAGGTTAAGACTCGTCAGACTGGAACAACTGCCGAACATGCTCTCCATGCTTGTGACATTGCCTGTTCGGAACTCATTTAAGTCAAGCGCTGTCAAGGCAGAACAACCTTCGAACATCTCATCCATGTTCGTCACATTGTCAGTTATAAACTTGCTGACGTCAATGGTCGTCAAACTTGAACAGTGTTCAAACAGGCCACCCATGTCTGTGACCTTGGCGGTGTTGAATCCGCTCACGTCAAGGCTCGTCAGACTGGTACAGCCGGAGAACATCCAACCCATATCAGTGACGTTGTCCGTCCTCAGGTTGGTGAGACCCTGAATGGAGGTCAGTTTGGCGAAGTTGCTGAACCAACGGGCTGTGCTCGTCAGCGCCGTGTAGTTGGCGAAAGAAGCATCAAAGACAACTGTCGTAATAGCAGATGCATTGCCTGACCAGTTGTTGGGGTCAATGCTCATGCTCTCTTGGAAAGTAGCCTTGTTCGTGTCGTAGTAGAACGTCAGCACGGTGTTGTTATTGCTCCTGCTCAGCACGGCATAAGGCTCTGGGTCTTGTGGCTTCTCCAACTGAATGAGGACCGTGAAACTACCGTTGATAACGGGTACTTCATAGCCGTACCGATAGGCTGTAGCCGTGACGGGTAGCGCCATGTATTTCGAGTTCGGGTCGTTGAGAAGGTGCTGGGTGATATCGGAGTTGATGATGCGGATCATGCCCAAATCGGGCTCAACCATACCGATTTCTCCTTGTTCGTTCTCACTCTCGTACATCAGCATCTTACCATCATTCAGAGCCACCATGTGTTCGTTCGACTCAAACCTGATCTCACCAATGGTGTTATTGACTGCTTGGCCATCGGGGGTTGTGAAGGCCAGTTGGTTTCTGACAAATGTATTGAGCACATTGACTTCCCAGATGTTACCACCTTCAGGCGTCCTCGGTAGTGTAAAGATGATGGCCTCGTCGCCGTTGGGATCAGTACCGGTCACGTCGTACCAGTAATTGGCAACCTTACCTGTCAGCATGACTTCTGGTATATAAGGTACATTGATGTCTGTGAGGTAACCGGGGTTGTCTCTTCCTCCGTCAATATGGGCGTAGGGGTAGTCTGTATGGTTGGCATCATAGCGTGTGCCTGCGCCACCAATAAGGCTGGAACAATTATAAAACGTGCTATTCCCTTCAGTCACTTTTGCCGTACTCCATCCCTCACCAGCATAAATGGTAGTCAGGTTCTGACATTCCGAGAACATGCTTGCCATGTTTGTTACGTTCGCTGTATTAAATACGGTCAAGTCAAGTTTCGTCAGACCAGAGCATTTCGCGAACATGCTTGCCATTCTTGTCACGTTTGCAGTATTGAAATGGCTTAAATCCAGTTGGTTCAATTTAGAACAACCTACAAACATATCATTCATCGAAGTAACGTTCTGAGTATGGAGGTACTTCAAATCAACAATCTCGGTTAAATTGCTAAAATAGGAGAACCATTGATCCGTACTTGTGATGGTTGTACAATTGTCGAAAGAAGCGTCAAATACAACACGTCGGATGTTACGCGAATCTGTATTCCAGATGGTGGAATAATAATCATCACCATCGACTACTATAGGTTGGACGAACGGGCCTACGCCCATACCGTTACGCTGTCCTTTATTCTCGTCGTAGTAGAATGTCAGCACGGTGTTGTTCTGGCTGAGGACGGCGTAGGGCTCTGGGCCTGTTTGTACTGGGCCGAGGAGTTCCTCGATCTCATGGGCGATTTCCATGATCTCGTTGGTGAAGTGCTCAGCCTCGTAACTGTCTTCCATCTGGCCCCGATATCCATAGATCATCTCACCTTCTTCGATCAACCAACGCAAATGATCCTTGAGATCATCGCTTACATCAGGGTTGTTCTGGGCACGGGCCAGTACTTCGGAGCCGTATTCAACAGCCTCCATCAGTTGGTGCCACGCCGTATAACTGTAGACCAATGTCCTGACGTCTGAATCTCCCACTTGTCCTGGCATTTTGGCAACGGCCTTGATGACCACATTGCTGGTAACGGGGATGGGCTGCGTATAGAGCGTACGCATGCTGTTTTGCTCACTGACGTCTAATTCTTCCCTGAGGCTTTCGGCTTCCTCTTCATTCGCAAACTCCGACATGACATAGTAAATGTCGGCTCCCTGTGTTTCGCAGGTCATCACCAGGTTGTCGCCCTCAAAGGTGAACTCTGGGACTGAGATGTTATCTCCCATTTGTGCCTGCATCTTCATCGGCAGAAGTATACCGATGAAGACTGCTATAATGGATAGTAGTTTGTTGTTCATAATCGTTTGTCAGTTAGTTCCTGATAATCAATGCCTACTACGTGAAAGGTCTGGGTCGTGGTTGTCGTCCTCCCATGGCTCACGCTGGTTGTCCTCTTCGTGTCCGGCCAACTGCTGCACTAAGACATCACACTGCTTGGGATTCTGCGTTCCTGCAATGAGGACAATGAGCGTCAGACGGTCACGATTGTTGTCATAGTTGGGCTCACAGCGTACGTGAATCTCACCGTTGCCGGCTCCTGCGGCGGGTTCGATGTGTAGCCACGACTGGGCGGAAGAGGGAACGAAGGCTCGCCAGATGGAGTTGCAAGATACTCTCAGCACCTGCTCACCGCCCTCACCGTCAATATTGATCTGATTGGTATTCACATCTAAGTTGATTTTGTCACTGTTCATTCCGTCCTGACGAACGATCACCTGGGCACTGCTGGTACCGTAGAGCACGTTCAGTTTGGTGGAACGGGCCATATCGTTGTTCAGATTATCGACGGTGACATTAACGGTCTCCGTACCTGCATTGCCTGCGACCTTGTTCAGGTGTACCCAACTGATGCCTGAGGGCATGTCGATGGTCCAGCCTTTGTTACTTTCAATGACCAGTTGCTTGGCTGCATCTGGCGAGGCAGCGAAGTCTATCGAGCGCTCACTGACTCTCATCGTAGGGTCGCCACTGGTCTGGCGCAGACTGATGATCTGTTTCAGTCCTCCGTCTGAGGTCAGGGTGATGGTGGCCAGACGGGGCTGTACACCACGGTTCTGATTGGTGGTAATCACCAGCGCACCGTTGCCGTTGCCTCGCTTGGGCTGTACGGACAGCATACCGTCGAAACCGCCGTCGGCACTCTCAAGACTCTCGACAGTCCAGGCGCAGTCGGCCTTGATGGGTACACTCATGATGGAGTCGCCTGAACGGAGGACGATCTCGTTACCGCCTTCCACAATCAGTATTTCCTTGGCGGGCTTGGCTCCAGTCTCTTCGTCTGACTTACAGCCTGTGAATCCTGCCACGAGAGGCAGTGCGGCCAGTATGGCTATGATATTTCTTGTTTTCATATCTTTTCGTCTTTAAATATAATTAAGGTGTGGATTAGAAATTGAAGATGGCACCGAGGGTTATCATGAAGCCTCCGGCATTGATGTCGCTGTTGTCTGCGATATGCTCGAAGTTATCATCCTTGCTGACGCCTATCGAGAAGGCCGGGGTGGCAAACAGATAGATGTGCTGCATGGGGGCATACAGCAACTTGGCACCAAGACTGAGGCAGTTGGCTATGGCACCGTCGCCATAGTTGTTGGTTCCTTCTTCCACGGTGCCAGAGAGACGTTCTATCTCATAACCCAACTGTGGGGTGATGCCCAGACGGTTGGTCAGTTCCATCTGATAACCCAGTTTGAAGGCGAGGGTAGAGCGTTTGTATGTCATCGTGCTCAGATAGGTGTCTCTGCCGTCAGTAGAGTACCAGGGCACCTCATCGGATTTACCTAAGCCGAAGGTGTAACTGGCCTCAAAGTCGAATTTCTTACAGACGAAGCCTGCGAGGGCTGTGATACCACCCATCTGACGGATGCTGTAGCCTGCACCGAAATAGAAGGCGTTTGGCTTGATGTATTTCACATGGTCAAGCGTGATGGTGTCACGGGTAGCCTCATTGTGATAGACGGTGTACTCCACATTCTTGGGGACATAGCCTTTGCGTGTGAGTGCCAATTGATAGGTACCCACTGGCAGGGTGTGTGCCTCGGTCAGGTCAATGGGCGTGGTGCCATTGCTGACGGCATTTAAGTCACGCGGACGGGTATAGAGGTGCAGCAGACCGGTGTGGGGTGACGGTGGAGCGGCCTTGATGTTGTTCTCCTGCTGGGCTACCACGGTGAAGGAGGTCTTCTCTGGGTCACAGGCTGTCTTGCGGGTTTCCACCACGTAGGTTCCCTCGCGCAACTGTGTTTGCCAAGAACCAGTGCCCACATTACGTCCCTCAAACCAGATATCGGCCTGGTTGTCAACGGTGACATTCACATTACCGAAATGGTCTGACATATCGCGCATATTCACATTCACAAACATGGTTTTGGTCTCTGTATCTGCAGTGGTCAGCACAATCTCCTCCTGACCCTCATAACGGTCCTTGATGGCGCGGATGGTATGTTTACCGTAGTTCAGATACTTGTTGTAGAGAGGTGCCTCACCACAGTTCTCACCATCGATATAGACGTTGGCATTGGCAACCTGAGTGGTGATGGTGGCATAACGGCCAGTACCGATGTCGATGAGCATCTCATAGGTGCGGGCACCCTCAATGGGGATGGGGTAGAAAAAATCGCGCAGTACGCCGAATATCTGGTGACGAATAATGAGTTTCTGGGCGCGGCGTGGCACATAAAGCCATATCTCGCCTGGATGTTCCTCGGTGGCTACAATTCCTAATGAGCCACCATCGAAGGTAAAGCCGCGCTCAGGTGTCACAATTTTAATCAAGGCTGCCGTCTCTCCATTCTGGTCTTCTTTAGATGTGCCATGTGTGTTGGCTGTCAGATCGGTCTCCAGCAACTTGAAGTCCACAACTTTCAGTCCCTGTGCCATCACACCTGTGGTGAAGACAAGACTGACTGCGATCGATAAAAGAAATCTTTTCATCTTAGAGTAATATTTTTTTAGTTAATATATATCATTTTGGTGCAAAGATACGAAAAAAAACTAAAGAAAAGCATTTTAGTGCGTTTTTTTTTGTCTCATAAACAAA
>Ga0310696_10006518_pt1 | contig 13830 bp, 9 predicted proteins | sample AusTroGonzalo_MG_4_FD_203885 | JGI IMG/M metagenome (GOLD analysis project Ga0310696, IMG submission 203885) | Bovine rumen microbial communities from tropical cattle in Woodstock, Queensland, Australia - Gonzalo_02 (v2) (version 2) | ecosystem: Host-associated > Mammals > Digestive system >... | reverse complement strand
GGAGGATGACTTTGTACTCGTAGTATTTCTCGTATTCGTTGAGCGTGTTATCGAGGTTGATATCCTCCACATCCGGTGTCAGGGTAGAAGCCGTACCGTAACTTTCCGTCTGCTGTTCCGTGGCGGGCGAGTTACCTTCCGTTCCGTTAAAGTGTTTGTAGCGCTCCAGGATGGGTACTTCCTCTTCGTCATAATCCGTACCGCGGTAATAATGGTAGTTATCACCGGCAGGGTCGTTTCGCGGGGAGAAACGGTCGTCGTTCCATTGGTTCCAAACGTCTGCGCTCACGCGGGTCTGCAGTTCCTGCAAGTACTGCCGGTACGCGGGCCAGGTCTTCTCCTGCTCGCTGTTCAGACCGTTCAGACCGATGTCCTGCATGGCACGTGAACCCGTTTCATTGCTGAAAGCCACTACCGTGCTCGTCGTGCGCGGTACATAGCCCCAGATAGTCGAATCGACACGTCCCCCATCTTCGGCGCTCACAGGCAGACCGTGCTCGAAGGCTTTCTTGCCGTCCCGAAGGATATCCTCGCTCACGTCACCAAGGTTGAAGTATAACTCTCCTTCGTAGCCGTCCGGGTTCGTCAGCGCGGGGTCCATCAGCCAGAACTGGATATATTCGATGTTAGCGCGCTCGAAATCTGTGTTATCCAGCCGCCGCATGATACCCGCCCAGCGTTTCTTCGGGTTCGTCAACCGGCCGTCGCTGCCTATCTCGCTTGCGCTGATGTTGTACTGTCCGCGCTCCGAGGGATAGTAGGCCAGGTTCAGTATCGATAGTTTGGTATCTACGTTGCTTGCCTCCTGCCGGTTCGGGTACAGCTCGTCCTGATAGACGATACGCGTGCGGTGGTCACTCAGGGCCGCCAAGTCGTTTTTGATATGCGCCGGCGTGTTCGTCTGCGGGTAACCGAAGATAGGATCGACAGCGTACCAGGCCATCATGGCGCGGTTCTTGTTGTAACTCGTCTGGTTGATATCTTTCGACTCGTCGAAGACGGTTGGGGTAGAGGCCAGGAACCAATAACTCGGGTAGTGGATGTCTATGTTCGTCGTTGTGCTCTCGAAATCGTCTATATACGCCGTACCGACTTTGCCTACATCGTTCGTGTGACCGGGGATAAGATGGGCGAACTCGCCGCTGAGTTGGAATGTGGAAGGAGCGGTAGCGGTGATCCAAGGTATTTTGTCAATGGCATTTGTCAGCCATTGCATCTCCGTCTTCCAGCTGCCATTCACGCCCCATATAGTGTTCGCCAACGGTTCGGAACCCGTATTCACCTTGGTGGTCAACGGCCGCTCGCGCAGGTGCATGATAGTACCGCCGACAACGAAGTCTTTCGTAAACTCGTACTCCAAGTGCGCTCCGAAGAGGCTCTTGCGCTGCATGGAGAAGGTGCTCTGGTTCTCTAACTTCACATCCACGTTCGTGCCGCTCTCCAGAATAGAGGAGTTGAGGATGGTCACCGTTCCCATGGTGTAATCGACCGTATAATCGACGTTCTCCACCAGCGTTGCGCCTCCGGCGGTCACCGTCACGGAACCGCGCGGCACGTTCATCGCTCCTAATTTGATTTCGCTGCCGTTCGTGCCTTTGTACTTACCGGTCAGGTGGAACTTGTTCTTCTCGCTCAACTCTTGAGCCACGATGAGCGTGGAGTCGTATAACTCCGGGAAGCAGTACTTGGCTACCAGCGCAGGGTCGTTGCCCAAGGCTGCGGCCAAATGGCTGCCGAAAGGCTCCAAAACAGGGAAGATGATACGGCCGTTGGACGAATAGACGGTCAGTCCTTCGATATAATCGAATCGTCCGTCCGGGGACGCGTTATGCTTCTGGTCAAGGCGGTCGAGATCCATCACACGGATCAGCTGTTTGCCGCTGATTGGACCTTCGTTGAGATACTGCACATCCGTACCGACTGAGTCATTGCGGTAGGTGACGTACAATTCGAACTTGTCCTCCTGGATACTTGTAGCGCCGAGGGAGTAGATGTTCTTCATCATCAGGTCCCATGTGCCGCGGCCTTTCTGCCCGGTCGGCGCATTGGCGCTTCCTTTCAGCATCTTCAAGGCCAAGGCATTCGGCGCACGCAACTCTTCGCTGCCGTCCGTGGAGAACTCACCTACCTGATAGACCTGGCCGTTGTACGTATATTCATAGGCAACGGCGAGCACTTCGTCCTGATTCAGCGCCGCTTTGAGGGAGAGATAACCCAAGGCGCTGTTCAGCGTATATTCACTGCTGGTCAGCAGGCGTGCCGACTCAATCTTATCGAAGTCCATGCCACCTTCCATGCCGTTCAGGCCCTCCAGTACCGAACTGGTCTGCTGAAGGTCCCGGAATGCGGTCTCGCGCACGGTTCCGTAGAGGCTGTTCGTGTTGTTATCCGGCGGCAGGTTCGGAGCGCTGCCCCATGACGAGTTATGCAGGTGCGCACTGTTCTCTCCCAGGTCCGCAAAGGCCACCATGTTACGCGCCTGCTCGTAGTTGCCGCGTTTGTTTGTGATCCATACCTCTATCTTGGTAATCTGCACGCCGCTCGCTATGTAAGGCACCGTTGCCATCGCGTCCTCATAATGGTCGCGGAAGAAATGAGAGAGGAAGAAATGTCGGTTCTCGTCGTAGGCGTCGCCGTTGATGTCGAAGCGTGTCGTCTGCGCACCGCCCTTGCTGCTCACCGTCTGCGCCTCGCTGTTCTGCTGGCTCACAAGAGCCTGGATCTTCAATTTGCCGAACTTCAGGTTCGTCTTGATACCGAAGAGCGCCTTGCTGCCGCGGATAAGAGAGGAGGGTAGGTCCATCGTTACGTTACCCGCCTCAATGGACTGGATGATATCGTCTTCCTCACCTTTGTAGTTCAACTTCAGATTCTGCTGGTCGAAGGAGAAAGAGGCCTCCGTGTTATAGCTCATGTTGAAGTTCAACTTCTGGCCCACCTTGCCTTGGATACTCGCTTGTATCTTCTCGTCGAAATCGAAGATGTTGTTGTTGCGCGCGCGTTGGGTAAGAGACGGGTTGGCTATGTATTGGTGCTTGAAACCGAAGAGCAGTTCGGCACTCCCTTGCATCTTAAGCGACACACCGCCCGGTCCGAACACTTTGTCTGCCGGACCGATGTTGAACTTCATGTCCGTGATATCAAATTTCTTCTCGTTGTTATGCTCCACTTCGCCTATTTTCTGTTGCCAGTATGAGTGCATTATCTGCCGCTCGGCGTAGTGGTTGTACTCCTCTTGGGTGAGCATGTAGGGAGTAGTGATATCCGTGTCGCCTATTTTGGTCCGGATGATATACGTGCCCGATTCCGGTTGGTACTCTACGGTGGTGCTGATGTTATTCGGGTCCTGCAGGTCCATACTGCTGTTAGGCTGCGTCAGCTCGCCGTAGTTCTGCGCACCGAGTTGCTTGACACGCGTCGGTGCCCAAATGGCGCTATCCGTCTCCGTCACATAATCGGCTGCATCCTCGGGCGTCTCTGCGGCAGAATCAGCTCCCTTCCCTTTAGGGGAGGGCTGGGGTGAGGCTTTTTCTTTCGCTTCCCGCTCCGCCTTCTCCGCTTCCTTCCTCGCCTTCTCCTCAGCCACCAACTCTTTCAGTGTCTTCGGCTTATTCTGCGCATACGTCATCTGTACCACCATCGTCAATGGTAGCCACAGCAGCAAAATGATATATATTATCCGTTTAAACAAAATAGTCTTTTGTCTAACTAAAGCATCGTCAGCGCTTTGCGAATGACGCCTTCAACTGCCAGCGCCGGCTCGGCTTTCAGTATCTTATCCACGGCCTTTCCGCTAGCAGTAGCGGCAAAACCTAACATCGTCAGCGCACTGATGGCCTCCGCGCGTACACCATTCATCATCTCATCATTCGCATCATTAAACTGCAGTTCCGTCGGGTCGCCGCCCATATCCAGTTTCAATGCTTTGTCCTTGAGGTCCACGATGATACGTTGTGCGGTCTTCGGGCCCAAGCCTTTCACTTTCGCCATGCCTTTGGAGTTGCCCGTTGCAATCAGCATACGCAATTCTTCCGCCGAGAAGGCACTCATGATCATCCGCGCGGTCGCTGCACCGACACCGCTCACCGTCATCAGCAACTCAAACAGCTGCCGCTCCGCACGTACCACAAACCCGTATAGCTCATGTGCATCCTCCCGTATCACTTCCGTGATATACAATCTCACCATTTCACCATTTGCACCATTTGCACCATTAAGCGCAGCGTCACCATTAACTTCCTTCCCCACCAACGCAGAATAAGTCGGCAGCGTGATAGCGATGGCATAACCCACGCCGGCTGCTTCTACAACTGCCATCGTCGGGTTCAATTCCGTTAATTTTCCTTGGATATATTCTATCATAATTCCACGCGCAAGCGCACACTTACGCAATTTAGCGTGCAAAGGTACTACAAAAATCGCACATACGCAAATTTTTTAGCATTTTTTTTGCAAAACGGAGTTATACTCCGTAATTATTAACAGCCTCGGATGTGCGGATAGCAGGTATAAGCCCCAAAAACTATGCAGATAGCGTGAGAGTATGGCGATGCTGCTCCTCAAAAAATGCAGTGCCCCCTGCTCGTGCTTTTGCGTTCCCCATCCGCAAAAGAACGTTTTTGCCGGAGCACATTCGCCAAGGCGGGTGTGGGAGATACACAGTATCGCTCGCAGAGCGGGGGCTTATACCGATATACGCTAACGCGGAGGCTGTTAATAATTGTAGCCGACGAAGAAGGCGCTTGCAAAAAAAATGAACGATTTGCTATGTACCGCGGGACGCGGACGTATTTTCGAAGGGGTCCCCTTTGGGGGAGGAGGTCGAAGTACTACAAAAATCGCACATACGCAAATTTTTTAGCATTTTTTTTGCAAAACGGAGTTATACTCCGTGACAACGGATGGTCTCAAACTATGTAGATAGCGGGAAGTGGCGAACCCCTTAAAGCCGAATTTCCATATTGTCAATCAATTACATTTATATAAGGATAAACATAGGTTAAACATAGGTTAAACATAGGATAAACATAGGTTCACTCTGCGTTTTCAAAATCTGGTGCAAAGATAATATAAAAACCTACTTTAGTGTTCCATCGGGAGTGAAAAATTTTTCACAAAAATGCTTCACTTGTTCACGTCTTCACACTTTCACATAAAAATGTGGGTTCATTTCAATGCCTTTTTATTCAAAACCGATTGCTTTTCGCGCAATATGCAAAAATGATTTGCATATATGAAAATTTTTTTGTACCTTTGCAGCCGCAAAAACAGCAAAAGCGAAGACTATGAAACGAACAGAGATAGCAGAATACGGAGAGTTCGGACTCATCAGACATCTGACGAAAGATCTCAAATACGTCCAGCCAAGCACTAAGAAAGGCGTGGGTGACGATTGTGCGGTGATGGATTTTGGCGGAGAGTCAAGAGTCCAGAGTCAAGAGTCAAGAGTTTTGATGACGGCGGATATGCTGTTGGAGGGGATTCATTTCAACTTGGAATATGTGCCGCTCAAACACTTGGGATACAAGGCCGCAGTGGTCAATTTCTCGGATATATACGCGATGAACGGCACCCCGACGCAGATAACCGTTTCCCTCGGAATCAGCAAACGTTTTTCCGTAGAAGATATAGAGGCGCTGTATAGCGGAATCCGTCTTGCGTGCGAGCGATATAAGGTGGATCTGGTCGGCGGAGATACGTGCGCGTCGATGACGGGCCTGACTATCTCTATCACATGTCTCGGCACCGCGGCGGCAAAAGACATTGTCTATCGCGACGGCGCCAAGCTGAATGACCTGATCTGCGTGTCCGGCAATCTCGGAACCGCCTATATGGGACTGCAGTTGCTGGAGAGGGAGAGGATAGCAATGAGCGGACAGCCTACCCCCAGCCCCTCCCCGAAAGGAGGGGAGAATATATCCGCTTTTGAAGGACGGGAGTATTTATTGGAAAGACAGTTGAAACCGGAAGCGCGAAGGGATATGATAGAAGCGCTGCGGGCGGCGGGAGTGAAGCCTACTGCGATGATGGATATATCCGACGGACTGTCTTCCGAACTGCTGCATATATGCTCGCAGAGCGGAGTAGGATGCTGTATCTATGAAGACAAACTGCCGATTGATTTCCAGGCTGCCGCTCTTGCGGAGGAGATGAACCTCAATATCGTTACATGCGCGCTCAACGGCGGCGAAGACTACGAACTGCTCTTCACTTGCTCGCTCGATGACTACGAGAAACTGATTCCGATAGATGACCTCTACATCATCGGACATATCACGAAACCGGAATACGGATGTAATCTGATTGGAAGAAACGGCGAGGAGCTGGCCTTAAAGGCTCAAGGCTGGCAGGCTTTCAATGAAACGCATCTGTAACCGCTGCGCGAAGAGTTTGTCCGACTCACTATCCCCTACCATCACCGAACGATGAAAATCGACTTCGGGAAAATCTCTTTTAGCCTGTAAGCCCATGCCGGGTGCAGGTTTTCTATTCGGGCTGTGCGAGGAAGCCAACTCCGTGCATGTATAGACTTTGTCTATCCGTCCGCCGGCGGCTTCTATGTCCGCCAACATATGCGCGTGGATATGGTCCAAATCGGCCTGAGTCATCAAGCCTTTTCCTACGCCCTGCTGATTAGAAACAATAAAAATACGCTTGTACCGTTTCGCTAATTTCGGCATCATCTCCAGTACGCCCGGCAACCATTCCCACATATCCCAAGAACGTACATAGTCCCCCGGCAGATGTTTATTCAAAATGCCGTCGCGGTCGAGGAAAAGGAACTCGTCTTTCTCAAAGAGCGCCTCGAACTCCTGCTGTGCGCGGAAATAATCCTCCGGCACGCCGATATCAATGAAATAGTCGCTGAAACAGAGCCCGTAGAACCCATCCTCACCGGCTAAGGATTGCATCAGTTCTTTCTCGAAAGAGAACTTGGTCGGGAGATGAAGGCTCATCAGCCAAGCCCGGTTGATGGCATAGATGCCACCATTGATGTCTCCTGCGCCGGTGCTCTCCGCTTTCTCCCGGAAGGCGATGATGCGGTTCTCTTCGCAGGTTACCGAACCGTACCGGCTGGTGTCCTCTACGCGCCGTAACGCCACACTCAAGCGGGCCTTGTGACTGCAATGGAAAGAATATAGTTGCGCCAAGTCAATATCAAAAAGGGTGTCGCCGTTGAGGACTACAAAATCATCGGTCTCCAATCGCTCTGCAGCCTGACAAATAGCACCTCCGGTGAAGAGCGGCGTGTCTTCTTTCGAATAGACGATCTCTGCGCCGCGATAGCCCGTACCGAACCATGCCTCTATCACCTCGTGCTTATAGCCCGTGGCGAGTACAATGCGTCCGATTCCCGCCTCAACGAGCCGGTCCAGCAGGTATGCCAGGAAAGGGCGTCCGTAGATCGGCGCCATGGGTTTGGGTACATCGCTCACTACGTGGCTCAGACGCGTACCGAACCCTCCGGCTAATATGACCGCTTCGCGGAACAATTCAGAAATTAAAAATTAAGAATTAAGAATTGCTTTTAGGGAAAATAGTCGCTTCGACGATTTCGCAGATGATATGTCCGAGCAGAATATGGCACTCTTGAATACGGGGTGTATCATTGGAGGGCACATTCAGCAGATAATCCGCCATACTTTTCATTTCTCCTCCCGTCTCGCCTGTCATGGCAACGGTAATGACGCCTAATTCTTTCGCTTTGCGAAAAGCATTGCAAATATTCTTCGAATTGCCTGAAGTGGAGATACCGACAAGGACATCTCCCGGATGGCAGGCACCGTCAATCATACGCGAGTAGATGAGGTCGTAGCCATAGTCGTTAGCTACCGCCGTCATATAGGAAGTGTTGCAATGGAGCGCCTCGGAGTTGAGAGGCGGCCGGTCGTAATAGAAGCGTCCGGACAACTCGGCCGCCAAATGCTGCGCATCGGCAGCGCTACCGCCGTTCCCGCACCATAATACGCGCTTTCCTTCGCGCAGTGCGTTAATCATAACGTTCGCCACTTGCTCTATTTGCGCCAGTAACTTCTCATTCGCCAAGATGGCTTGTTTAGTAGCGATACTCGCTGAGACAGAACGTTTTACAGTGTCCATGTTTTCAATCCTTCCTGTGTAAATTCGTATCTTTTGACTTGTCCGGAGAACTTCTCGCAGAGCGCTTTCTCCACGGCGTAACGGCTGGTGCCGGGGCAGTAGAAGAACATAAATCCTCCTCCTCCGGCTCCGCTCACTTTACCTCCCGTGGCGCCTGCCGCAAGGGCCGTATGGTAGATGTCGTCCAGCAAGGGGTTGCTGATGTTCGCCGCTGTCTTTTTCTTGTGCTCCCATCCGAAATTAAGTATCTCTCCGATAGCGTCTATATCACCTTTCAGCAGACTCTCTTTCATCCGGACGGCCTGCTCCTTGAGCTGGTGCATCGCTTCGATGGAGGCGTTGTTCTTCGCCTTGACGTTGTCTATCTGTCCCTGGATAATCTCTGCGCTGACATGACTGGTCTCCGTATAATAGAGCAGTAAGTTATGCGCCAATTCGTCTTGGTAGCGTTGTCTGATGCGCAGCGGATTGACGATGACTTTGTCATCCGGCAGGAACTGCATGTAGTTAAACCCTCCAAACGTAGCGGCGTATTGGTCTTGTTTGCCTCCGGCCATGGATAGGTCTTTGCGCTCGATCTCATAAGCGAGCCGCGCCAGATCGTACTCGCCCAGCGGCAACTTGAGCCATTCGGCGAAAGCACCTAAAATGCTGACAACGAGCGTGCTCGATGTACCTAAACCGCTACCGGCAGGAGAGTCCACATGACTCGTTATCTTGAAAGACAAGGGCTGATGCGTGTAATCTTTCACCACGCGGTTATACACCCCTTTCGCCAGTACAAAATAACCCTTGTTGTCCAACTCTTTCGTGGCGTCGTACACCTCTTCTTTGCCTGCATCGGGCGACGAGAAGACAATCTTTCCGTTGTCCAGCGGTTCAATAGTCGTGTAGGCGTACAGCGAAATCGTAGCATTGAGGATCGCTCCTCCGTAGAGGTCGGAGTAGGGCGAGACATCCGTACCGCCGCCTGCAAGACCTAATCGCAATGGTGCTTTACTTCGTATGATCATAAGTATTTAGTAATCAGTTTTCAGTAATCAGTTTGGTCATTCGGGACCATTCGTATTTCTTCTTTTCCTCGCGTATGTTTTTGAGGAAGAGTGCTTCCCGTTTGTCTTGTTCCATTGCGGCAAAACGTGTGAGCGCATCAGCAACGGACTCTTCGCTAACCCGGCAAACGTATCCTACTTTACCGTCAGGCACAATCTCCGCCAGGCCGCCTACGTCGGTAACTAACATTGGACGCTCGAAATGGTAGGCAATCTGCGTCACGCCCGATTGAGTGGCGGATTTATAGGGTTGGACGATGAGGTCAGCCGCCGAAAAATAGAACCGCACCTTGTCATCCGGAATAAAATCGGTACGCCATTCGATGCTGCCTTCGAGGTGTAAGTCCTGTTCGAGCTCTTTGTACTGCGCACCGTTATTGTAGAATTCACCGGCTACAACGAGCAAAAGCTCGTTATTGGTAATTGGTGATTGGTGATTGGTGATTGTCTTGGCGTAGGCTTTCATGAGCAGGTCGAGGCCTTTGTAGTCGCGGATGAACCCGAAGAAGAGGAGGATAGTCTTGTCAGTCGGCAATCCTAAAGCCTTACGTGCTTCCGCCTTGGGAACGGCTTCTCCGAAATTATCATAGAGGGGGTGCGGAGACAAGGCAACACGGTCTTTACGCGTCTCGGGCAGGAACTTCCGGCAGTCCGCCTGCACGCTCTCCGACATGGCTACAAAGCGGTCCACGCTGCGAACGAAATAACGGATGAGCCATTTGTCCCAGAAGTGGGGTTCGTGCGGAATGACATTGTCAAGGATGGATACGACCTTGATGCCTTTGCACCGGCACAGCCGGGCGATAGTACCCAGACACGGGGCCATGAGCGGAATCCAGAACTTGATGATAATCAGTTCAATCCCCGCTTTCTTAATCGCCCGGGCCGTCTTGAACCAACTGAAGGGATTGATGCTGTTCATCGTCCGGCGGATAGACAGGTCTGCAGGCTTCGGTGCATCGGAGTACTGCGTCTTACCCGGGAAGAGAAAGTCCGGATATTGGAGCGTGAATGTGAAAATCTCCACCTCATGTCCTTCCGCTGCAAACTGCCGCGCCAGGCGTTCATTGAACGCCGACAAACCGCCTCTATAGGGCCATGTTGTTCCTACTATTCCTATCCGCACAATAACGCAAATTTATAATTTGAGCGCAAAGGTACAATAAATTTTGCATTTATGCAAACAAAATCGGTTATTTCTGCTTATTTTAGCAAAAAAAATTGGTGGTGAAGGTTTTTTTTTGTACCTTTGCAGCGTAATTTGGATTATTATGGGCGTAAAATTATTTTTGACCGATGTGGACGGTTGTCTGACGGACGGAGGAATGTATTACACCGCGGAAGGCGAAGCGATGAAGCGTTTCTGTGTGTACGACGGCATGGGGATGGTCTTGCTGCGCAAGGCCGGTATTCCGTGCGGAATTCTGACCTCGGAACAGTCGGCGATAGTCAAAGCGCGTGCCGAGAAACTGCGTCTGGATTTTCTTTATCTCGGCGTGGGCAGTCGTGACCGCGAAGGCAGTTTGACCAAGTTGGAGGCCGCTAAACGTATATGCACCAAGTTGGGAATCACGCTGGCGGAGGTGTGCTATATAGGCGATGATGTAAACGATATCGACCTGCTGAGTGAAGTCGGTTTTCCTTGCTGCCCTCCCAATGCCCGCCCGGAGGTGAAGGCGATAAAAGGGATACTTGTGTTGAAAACTCCGGGAGGCAGCGGTGCCATCCGGGAAATGTGCGATGAAATATTAAATCATAAATAATAAATCACCCATGCGTAACATCGCATTCATATTAGCCGGCGGGATCGGTAGCAGGGTAGGAGGAGAGACTCCGAAACAGTTACTGCCGCTCACAGATGGGCGTTCGGTGCTCGAACATTCGGTTGATGCATTCGAGCAGGCGATAGCTATTCATGAGATAGTCATCGTCATGCACCCGGATTGGATAGAAGAAGCCGAGGCGCTTGTGGCGCGTAACGGCTGGCGCAAGGTGACGCATGTTATTTCCGGCGGCAAGGAACGCTGGGAGAGTTCGTGGAATGCTATCTCGCTTTTTCTCAAAGAAGACAAGAAGAACCCGGATACATTCTACTGGTTCCATGACGCAGCCCGGCCTTATGTCTCGCAGGACATCATTCACCGCGTTGCGGAAGCTTTGAAGACGCATCTGGCGGTGACGGTAGCGGTGCCGGTGACGGACACGCTGTATAGAGTTGAGAGTCAAGAGTCAAGAGCCAAGAGTCAAGAGTCGAGAGTGGTGAGTATTCCGTCGCGGACGGAGTACATGCGTGCGCAGACACCGCAAGCGTTCCATTATCTGGTCATCGGGCCGGCTTACATGCGTGCGATAGAAAAAGGAAAGATAGAGGCCACGGACGATGTCGGCATTTTGATGAAATATAATCCCGAGGTGGAGGTGTACGTGGTGGACGGCGAAGAAGCCAATAAGAAAATAACGTATTTAGAAGATTTACAATAGATTATGATAGACAAAAACACGCTTATCAGGAAAAGGGCAGCAGAGTGTCTGCAGTGTGAGGCTGCGGCTATACAAGCCTTGACCGATCGTTTGGATGAGTCGTTTCTGCGCGCCGTAGAGGCTATACGTGCGTGTAAGGGGAAGGTTGTAGTGACAGGTGTAGGCAAAAGTGGACATATCGGGTCGAAGATAGCTGCCACCTTAGCGAGTACAGGTACCCCGGCTTTCTTCCTCAATCCGCTGGATGCATATCATGGCGATTTGGGTATGTTAGGACCGGAGGATCTGGTGCTGGCAATATCCTATTCAGGTGCGACGGAAGAGTTGTTGCGTTTCTTGCCTTTAATTCAAGTCAAAAAGATACGCATTATCGGCATGTCGAGTAACCCGGATAGTCCCTTGGCGCGTTGTTCGGATATCCATTTGAACATCGCTGTGGAGCGGGAAGCCGATCCGTTGAACCTGGTTCCTACGGCGAGTACGACGGCTACTTTGGCGATGGGCGATGCGTTGGCGTGTGCGCTTGTTGAGGCGAATCATTTCCAACCGACGGATTTCGCAAGACTGCATCCGGGAGGTGATTTGGGTAAGAAATTGTTGGCGAAGGTGGAGGATGTGATGTTTACCGAGAATCTCCCGTTTGTGACGCCGGATATGCCGATGAGCGAGGCAATTGAGATTGTGACGAACGGTACGTTGGGCGTAGGAATAGTGGTGGAAGAGTCAAGAAGCAATTTGGTGGGTATCATCACCGACGGCGATATCCGTCGCGCCATGCAGAAGTTAGGGCAGGAGTTTTTCGCGACGCCGGTGAGCGAGATTATGTCCCGTAACCCCAAGACTATCTCCCGCACCGCCAAAATCGTGGAGGCCGGTGAAACGATGAACCATTATTCGATTCACACGCTTATTGTGCTGAGCGATCAGCCATCAGTCGTCAGTGGTCAGCCCGCTGTGGTGGGAGTCATCGACTCGTTCTCTTGCCTTCCCGGCACGCGGTTTTATCATTGAGGGTAGTATGCACTTTTGTAAATTTTGAAAGAAACTAAATAAGGTTGATAGATGACAGATAAGCAAGTATATGTAGGGATGAGTGCGGATATAATCCATCCGGGTCACTTGAATATTATCCATGAAGCGGCTAAGTTGGGCCGCGTAACAGTAGGTGTGTTGACAGATGCGGCGATTGCGAGTTACAAGCGTTTGCCGTACCTCGATTATGAGCAAAGAGCGCTGATTGTGAGCAATCTGAAGGGCGTGGATGCCGTAGTTCCGCAGACGACTTTGGATTATCGTCCGAATCTCAGAGAGTTGAAGCCGGACTATGTGGTGCATGGGGACGATTGGAAGACAGGTGTGCAGCAGAAGACGCGTCAGGACATCATCGACTGCATCGCGGAATGGGGGGGACAGGTGATAGACGTGCCATATACGAAAGGAATCTCGTCGTCGATGCTCAATGAGCGGTTGAAAGAGATCGGAACGACACCGGAGATACGTATGAAGCGTCTGCGTCGGTTGATTAATGCGAAGAAGATTGTGCGGATCTTGGAGAGTCACAGCGGCTTGACGGGACTGATTGTAGAGCATACGTTTGTGCAGAAGAACGGTATGAAATTGGAGTTCGACGGTATGTGGGCATCCAGTTTGACGGACTCAACGAGTAAGGGTAAACCGGATATCGAGGCAGTGGACTTGACGACTCGTCTGCATGACTTGAATGACGCGCTGGAGGTGACGACGAAACCGGTTATTTTCGATGGTGATACCGGTGGTAAGTTGGAGCATTTTCCGTTCATGGTAAGAACGTTGGAGCGTCTGGGCATATCGGCTGTTATTATTGAGGATAAGGTGGGATTAAAACAGAACTCGCTTTTCGGAACGGATGCGGTGCAGACGCAAGACACGATTGAAGGGTTCTGCGCGAAGATCCATAGCGGTAAACAAGCTCAGATCACGGATGATTTTATGATCATTGCGCGTATTGAGAGTTTGATTGCCGGTAAGCCGGTGGAGGACGCGCTGGAACGTGCTTTTGCGTACGTTGCAGCCGGTGCCGATGGCGTAATGATTCATTCACGCAACACGGACGGAGAAGATATACATGAGTTTTGCAAGCGTTTCCGCGCTGAAGACAGCCACACACCGATTGTAGTGGTGCCGACGACATTCAACCATATCACAGAGGATGAGTTTG
>Ga0310696_10006517_pt1 | contig 13832 bp, 16 predicted proteins | sample AusTroGonzalo_MG_4_FD_203885 | JGI IMG/M metagenome (GOLD analysis project Ga0310696, IMG submission 203885) | Bovine rumen microbial communities from tropical cattle in Woodstock, Queensland, Australia - Gonzalo_02 (v2) (version 2) | ecosystem: Host-associated > Mammals > Digestive system >... | reverse complement strand
AACGGCATCCCCGTGCCCGAGGTCGGCACCCTGCTCGACAAGGAGGGCATCGCTGTGCGTGCCGGTCACCACTGTGCCCAGCCCGCCTTGCGCGCCCTCGGCTACGAGATGAGTGTCCGTCCCACCTTTGCACTCTATAATACCCGCGAGGACGTGGACAAACTTGTGATTGCAGTACGCAAAATCGTTGGCGAGAGGTAACAATTCGTAAATCGTAAATTAGCAAATCGTAAATAAACATGGTGTCAAAGATTACAGTAAACGGAGAGGCGCAGGAGGTGCAGTTGCCCCTCAGCCTCGCAGAACTCATCAAGAACAACAACGTACAGCAACCAGAAATGGTGAGCGTGCAGTTGAACGACGACTTCGTAGACCGCAACGAGTGGGACGGTCTGCAGATTAAGGAAGGCGACGTGGTGGACTTCCTGTACTTCATGGGAGGAGGCCAGTGAATTTACTATTTGACGATTTACGATTTACGATTTGGCTGCGCACAGGCAGAAATCGCAAAATCATCAAATCGTCAAATAAATCGTAAATCGTAAATTAGTAAATCGTAAATTATCATGATTGATTTTACAGAAGAACAGATACAGCGCTATTCGCGGCATATCCTGTTGCAGGATGTGGGCGTGGAGGGACAGGAGAAAATCATGAACGCGCGTGTGCTCGTAGTGGGTGCTGGCGGTTTGGGTGCTCCTGTGTCGCTCTACCTCGCTGCGGCGGGCATCGGAACCATTGGCATAGTCGATGCCGATGTCGTCGATTTGAGCAATCTCCAGCGTCAGGTGATTCACTTCACCAAGGATGTGGGTGTGCCAAAGGTAAAAAGTGCCGAGGAAAAGATCAAGGCCATCAATCCCGACGTGAAGGTGGACACCTATTTTGAGTTCCTCGACTCGTCGAACGCGCTTGACATCATCAAGGAGTACGACTTCGTGGTTGACGGCACGGACAACTTCCCCGTGAAGTTCCTCATCAACGATGCGTGCGTGATGGCGGGCAAGCCCTTCTCGCATGGTGGCATCCTGCGCTTCAACGGTCAGACCTTTACACACTTGCCTGGCACGGCTTGCTATCGTTGCATGTTCAAGGAACCGCCTCCTGCAGGAGCCGTTCCCACCTGTTCACAGGCTGGTGTATTAGGTGCCATTGCTGGTATGCTCGGAACCATCCAGGCCGCAGAGACCCTGAAGTATTTCACAGGCATCGGCGAGCTGCTGACGAACCGTCTGCTTACCTTCGATGCCAAGACCATGCAGTTCCGCACGGTTCCCGTGAAGCATCGTGACTCATGCGCCATCTGCGGCACGAACCCCACTATCGATCATCTCATCGATTACGAACAGGCCACCTGCGACCTCAAAAACCATTGATTATTACGACCACAGATTACGCAGATGACACAGATTATGTTTAGGGATTAATTCTGATTACCCGGATTTCCTGCGCGAGCTTAATCTGAGTAATCGAAACAAAATCTGTGGAATGGCAGAATCATGCGTTGCCAAATCTGTGAAATCTGCGAAATCTGTGGTAGAAAAAAGAAAAGAACATGTTTATAAGTAAAGAAATCATTGATGAATTGATCAGCCAGGCCCGTCAGGACGCACCCAACGAGACGTGCGGTTACCTGTTGGGCATTTCTGGGAGCGCGGACGTCCCCGTCCGCAATGGTGCGGGCGAGACGACCGCGCTCCCAAATGCAGTCGGGACGACCGCGCTCCCAGGGGAGGACGTGGTGACAGAGAACTACTGGATGGAGAACATCGACCACTCCCCAGAGCATTTCTCCTTCGCCCCGAAAGACCAGTTCGCCGCCCTGAAATACGCGCGCAGCAAAGGCTTGAAGATTCTCGCCAACTGGCACAGTCATCCCGCCTCGCCCTCGCGTCCCTCACAGGAAGACCTCCGCTTGGCCAACGACCCCACCATCCGCTACGCCATCCTCTCTCTCCATGAAGGCGTGCATCTGAATTCTTTCAAGATTCTGAACGGCGAAGTGGTGGACAAAGAAGTACACCTATAAGACATACAATATGGAGAATATCAATGAAACGCTGATGCGTAATGTTAACCTGTTGTCACGGCTGACAGAGCAGGAGGTGAGGATGATGCCTAAGACGCAAGCCCCTCTCCCCTCGTTAGAGCAGGTGAAGCAAATCATCAGTTTGGTAAAGAGCATCATCTTCCCCGACTACTTCAACAAGCGGCAGTGCAACGAGACCATCCGTTCCTACTACATCGGCGTGCACATGGAAGAACTGCTGAAACTGTTGACGAGGCAAATTGCCCACGGCCTACAGTTCGGCGAGAACCGCGATTCGACCACGACGCGACAACAGATTTATGATGAAGCGGGCCAACTGGCATTGCAGCTCATCGACTCGTTGCCCGAAATCAAGCGATTGCTATATACCGACGTTCAGGCAATGTTCGACAATGACCCCGCAGCGCCCAACTACGGCGAGGTGATTTTCAGCTATCCCGTGATGAATGCGATGATGCACTATCGTTTTGCCCACAAGCTCCACGAACTGCACATACCCGTCATTCCGCGTATCATCACCGAACTGGCCCACTCAAAGACAGGCATCGACATCCATCCTGGCGCACAGATTGGCGAGTACTTTGCCATCGACCACGGTACGGGCGTGGTCATTGGTGAGACATCCATCATCGGCCATCATGTGACGCTCTATCAGGGCGTGACGCTCGGCTCGAAGAGCTTCAAGAAAGATGCCGACGGAAACATGCTCAACATACCCCGTCATCCCATTATCGAGGACAATGTCACCATCTACAGCAATGCCAGCATCCTGGGCCGTATCACCATCGGCCACGACTCCGTTATCGGCGGTAACATTTGGGTGACGCACGATGTGGCTCCCAACTCCCGCGTCCAGCAGTCGAGGGCCGTAGAAAGGCATTTTGATGGAGGCTTGGGTATTTAAACATAAATGATTAAACAGATGACAAACGAAAGACGTGATTTGAACCACCAACTAGCCCAGATGTTGAAGGGCGGAGTAATTATGGATGTGACAACCCCTGAACAGGCACGTATTGCAGAAGAGGCAGGAGCCTGCGCAGTAATGGCATTGGAAAGGATTCCTGCCGACATCCGTGCAGCAGGCGGTGTATCAAGAATGAGTGACCCAAAGATGATTCGTGGCATTCAGGAGGCTGTGAGCATTCCCGTGATGGCGAAATGCCGTATCGGTCACATTGCTGAGGCACAGATTCTGCAGGCTATCGAGATTGACTATATTGACGAAAGTGAGGTTCTCAGTCCTGCCGATAATATCTATCACATCGACAAGACGAAGTTCGACGTGCCCTTTGTTTGTGGTGCGAAGAATCTGGGTGAGGCTTTACGCCGTATTGCCGAGGGTGCCACGATGATCAGGACTAAAGGCGAGCCTGGTACGGGCGACGTGGTGCAGGCGGTGAGTCACATGCGACTGATTCAGAGTGAAATCCGTCGGCTGGTGTCGATGAGCGAAGACGAGCTCTACGAGGCTGCCAAACAGTTACAAGCGCCCTACGAACTAGTGCAATACGTTCATGAGAATGGCAAACTGCCTGTGGTGAACTTTGCTGCTGGTGGTGTGGCTACCCCTGCAGATGCGGCTCTGATGATGCTGTTAGGTGCTGAAGGTGTGTTTGTTGGTAGTGGAATCTTCAAGAGCGGCAATCCTGCCAAGCGTGCTTCTGCTATTGTGCAGGCAGTGACCAATTATAAGGATGCCCAGTTGTTAGCCAAACTCAGCGAGGATCTTGGCGAAGCGATAGTAGGAATTAACGAACAGGAGATAGAACTTTTAATGGCGGAGAGAGGTAAATGAGAATTGCAATACTCGCTTTGCAAGGGGCATTCATTGAGCATGAGCAAATGTTGCAGCAGCTTGGAGTAGAAACTTTTGAAATACGCCAGATAAGGGATTGGCAGCAACCTAAAGACGGTCTTATCCTGCCTGGTGGTGAAAGTACGGTACAGATGCGTCTGCTTAAGGAACTTTCTCTTTTCGCCCCTGTTCGTCGGGCCATTCTTGACGGTCTGCCCGTCTTCGGCACCTGTGCAGGCATGATACTTTTGTCTGAGGGCTATTTGGGAACTATGGACATCCGTGTACGTCGTAATGCATACGGTAGACAGTTGGGCAGCTTTTATACGACAAGTCGCGTTGAGGATATAGGTGATGATATCCCTATGACATTTATTCGTGCACCTTATATAGAAGAAGTGCTGAGTAATCGATGTTCGGTTCTTTCAGAGATTGATGGTCGCATTGTTGCTGCCAGTCAAGGCAAACAGCTTGCCACTGCTTTCCACCCGGAATTGAATGATGATTTCCGAATCCATCAGTATTTTCTACAATGGATTACTTCGTAGCGTCCTGAATCACTAATCCTGCCAACATTAAACCGAAGATGGCGGTGATGTGGGCCAGGGTTCCGTTGATCTGGGCTTTCGACGAACACCACTCGTGGTTCAGGAGACTTTGGTCGCCGGGGCCCAGTTTGGCCTTGGGACACATACATTGCTCTGTGCCGCAGGTGGCGTTATGGCCACGGTTAGTCAATAGCTCGTCGCTGTAGACACATTGGAACTTACGCGTCGGGAACAGCTTTAGTGACTTAAACTTCTTTCGTAAGGCGCGAGCCAAAGGATCGCCCTGCACTTTCCAGAACTCCGTCACCCGGATACGAGTGGGGTCAAGCTTCAATGCTGCGCCCATCGAGGAAAAAAGTTTGGCATTTGTACGGCAAGCCATCAGAATCAGTAGTGCCTTATCCTTCAGCGAGTCGATAGCGTCGATGATGTAGTCGTAGCTGTCGAGGTCGAAACTCTCTGCAGTCTCCTCATTGAAAATCTTCTGTAGTTCAGTAATCTCGGCTTTGGGGTTGATGCTGAGCAGACGCTCCTTCAGTGCCTCCACCTTCACCTGTCCCACAGTCTTCGTCGTTGCCATCAGTTGCCGATTGATGTTGGTGATGCACACACGGTCGCTATCAACAATCGTCAACTGCCTGATGCCGCTGCGCACCAGACTTTCCGCACACCAAGACCCGACACCGCCCACGCCGAAGATAATCACCCGTTTCTGGGCTATCCGTTCCATCGTCTCTTCACCCAGTAACAACTCTGAGCGCCTGAATATTGCATCTTGTATTGCCATTATCTTTTTCTTTTTTCGGGCGCAAAGGTACGAAATAAATTCCAAATCGTACCATGAGTATGGTATTTTTGTCGCTTTTTCTCGCGTCGATGTGCGTATTCTGCTAAGATTATCGTACCTTTGCACGCGAATTAAGTGATTAGGTTTATGAATTTCGTATTTATATCGCCCCATTTCCCGCATACGTACTGGCAGTTCTGCCAGCGGCTCAGCCAGAACGGCGTGACGGTACTGGCCATCGCCGACGTACACTACGACTTGTTGCAGCCGGAGCTGAAGGAGTCGCTGACGGAGTACTACCGCGTGGACTCGCTGGAGAACTACGACGAAGTGTATCGCGGCGTGGCCTACTTCGCCTACCGCTACGGGCGCATCGACTGGATTGAGTCGAACAACGAGTACTGGCTGGAGCAGGACGCCCGGCTGCGCACGGACTTCAACGTAAAGACGGGCATACAGGCCGACCGCATCCGCAGCATCAAGGAGAAGTCGGAGATGAAGAAGCATTATCTGGAGGGCGGCATACCGACGGCGCGGCAGACGCTGGCTTCGGCAGGACGCGAGGTCGTGGCTGCATTTGCCGCCGAGGTGGGCTATCCCATCATCGCCAAGCCCGATGTGGGCGTGGGTGCCAGCGGTACTTACAAGATTAACAACGAGGCGGAACTGGCCGACTTTTACGCCAAGGAAGCACATGCCAACCAGTATGTGGTCGAAGAGTTCATTACGGGCGAGATATGCTCCTACGATGCCGTCATCGACAGCAAGGGCGAGCCGCTGTTTGAGTCGATGACCGTCTGGCCGCCGTCCATCATGGACATCGTGAACCTGAAGCTCGACCTGTCGTACTACGTCGATAAGGAGATGCCCGAGCCTTTGCGCCAGTTGGGCCGCCGCACGGTGAAGGCCTTCGGCGTGGTGAGCCGCTTCGTACATCTGGAGTTTTTCCGTCTCGACAGCGACCGTCCCGGCCTTGGCAACATCGGCGATTTTGTGGCCTTGGAAGTGAACATGCGCCCAGCGGGAGGCTACACGCCCGACATGATTAACTACGCACATTCGACTGATGTGTATAAGGTATGGGCTGACATGGTGGCTTTCGACGAGTTGCGCACAGAAGAGGGCAAGCCCTACTACTGCGCCTTCGCCAGTCGCCGCGACATCTACCGCTACCGCCACAGTCACAATGAGGTGAAGAATCGCTACAGCGGACAGCTGATGATGTGCGAGCGCATGCCCGAACTATTCTCGGCAGCCATGGGACAGCAGATGTACACCGTCCGTCTCAATACGATGGACGAGGTGCAGGAGTTTATTAATTATGTACATGCTAAGCAATGAATATCAATTACGTGAAGAAATACAGCAACGCCCTTGGGCGTGACATGGAATACAAGACCTACGGCACCGAGGGACATCCCGTGCTGGTCTTCCCGTCGCAGGACGGACGTTTTTACGACTATCAGGACTTCGACATGGTGGGTGTGCTCTCCGGCTTCATCGACCGCGGACTTATCCGGCTTATCTGTGTTGACAGCATCGACCGCGAGACGTGGAGCGACATGCAGGGCGACCATCACCGCCGCATAGCACTCCATGAACAATGGTTCCATTATATTGTGGACGAACTGATACCAGATATGTGCTGCCATCCCGACGAGACCTTTATCGTCACGGGCTGTAGCATGGGCGGTTTCCACGCCGGAAACTTCTTTTTCCGCCGCCCCGATTTGTTTGACACGCTGCTGGCACTGAGCGGACTCTACTACGCAGGCTATTTCTTCCCCAACTACAGCGATCCGCTCATCTACGACAACTCGCCCTACGACTTCCTACGCTCGATGCCCGCCGACCATCCTTATTGGGACCTGTACCGTCACCGCCGCATCGTGATGTGCGTGGGTCAGGGAGCCTGGGAGGACGAGCTGCTGGACAGTACTCGTCAGATGGATGCACTGCTGAAGGAGAAGGACATCCCCGCCTGGATCGACTACTGGGGGCATAACGTTGCCCACGACTGGGCATGGTGGCGCAAGCAGGTGGTCTATTTCATGCAGCACATCCTGACCGACACGGGAGTGGAGTATGTAATTTAGGAAGATGATATGGCCGACATCAGACACATAGAAGAGAAAGACCAGCTACAGTTGGCCAATATCATCCGTTCTGTTTTTGAGGAATATGGTGCTCCGCTGGTCAACACTGTTTATGATGACCATCGGACGGAGCATGTTTTTGATTCACTGGCAGGGAAGAATGCCGGGTACTGGGTAGCCGCTGACAATGAGATTGTTCTTGGAGGCTGTGGCTACTATCCGACTGAGGGACTGCCCGAAGGTTATGCCGAACTGGTGAAGTTCTATCTATCACCCGCTGCCCGTGGTTTCGGCTATGGCTCAAAGCTGTTCCTGCAGGCAATCGAAGGGGCTCGCAAGGCTGGCTATAGTCATCTGTATATCGAATCGTTCCCGCAGTTCTCAGATGCAGTGTCCATGTATGAGCGCCATGGTTTCCGGCATATTCCTCAGCGTCTTGGCGACTCAGGGCATACTGCAACTACTATATTTATGGTCAAGGATTTAATAAAGAAACTCAAATAATAACAGGTATGAAAGAAGTTATTAATACCACAAAAGCCCCTACTGCCATCGGCCCGTATAGTCAGGCCATCAAAGTAGGGAATCTTGTATATACCTCTGGGCAGATTCCCATCAATCCCGCCACAGGCAGTTTTGTAGAGGGCGGCATCAAGGAACAAACCCGCCAGTCGTTGACCAACGTTCAGGCTATTCTCAAAGAAGCCGGGTTGACGATGGAAAATGTAGTAAAGACAACGGTGTTCATGGCCGATATGAACGATTTCGCAAATATGAATACTGTCTATGCCGAGTTCTTCACGGAGCCTTATCCCGCCCGCTCTGCCGTCGCCGTCAAGACGTTGCCCAAGGGTGCATTGGTTGAGATTGAAGTGGTTGCAGAAGTCATTTAGATTATTTATAGGTGGGCAAGAGACTCTTCGGCTGGATGATAGCCGCACTACTGACTGCTTCGGGGGCTTACGGACAGGTTTCCGAGCAGGGAGATTCTGTCTGGCGGTCGGAACAGCTACAGGAGGTCAGCGTATCGGCGATGGGGCACAGGCACGGCAAGACCAGCGGACTGGGCAACACCGACTTTATCGGCAGCAATGAGTTGCTGCGGGCGGCGTGCTGCAATCTGGGGGAGAGCTTTACCACCAATCCTTCGGTGGATGTGAACTATGCCGATGCCGCGACAGGCGCGCAACAGATTAAACTATTAGGTCTAAGCGGTACCTACGTGCAGATGCTGACGGAGAATATTCCTAATTATCGCGGCGCGGCGGCTCCCTATTCACTTGGCTATATCCCCGGACCGTGGATGCAGAGCATTCAGGTGTCGAAAGGAGCTTCGTCTGTGAAGAACGGCTACGAGAGCATCACCGGACAAATCAATGTGGAGTTCAAGAAACCACAGGCCACGCCCTTTGCCGACGCGAACATCTATTATAACACGAAGGGAAAGTTGGAGGCCAATCTTGGAGCGAACCTGCACTTGAACGACCGTTGGAGCACTGCCTTGCTGGGGCACTACGAGATTCTCAACATGGCGCACGACGGGAACGATGACGGCTTTGTGGATATGCCCAAGGTGCGTCAGGGACAGCTGATGAACCGCTGGGCGTATATGGGCGACAACTATAAATTTCAGGCAGCGATAAAAGGACTCAAAGAGCACCGCAAAGGAGGACAAATAGCCCACCCAAGCCCTCCCCAAGGAAGGGATGTTCAAATACATAATTCTGCTTCTTTTAGTAATCAAACATCCCATCCTTCGGAGGGGCTTGGGGAGGCTCCCTACATTATCGATATCACCAATGAGCGTTACGAGGCATTCACGAAGAATGCATATATCTTCGACCATGAACACGGCTCGAACATTGCCCTGATTCTCTCCGGTTCGCTGCACCACCAGAACACCCTCTACGGCAACAAACAGTACAACACCGACCAGCGCAATGGCTATGCCTCGCTGATGTTCGAGACTGACTTTGATGAGCATCACAGTCTCTCGACAGGCATCAGTCTGAATCACGACCATTTCGATTTCGATGAGACGAATCCTGGTGTCTATGCCCAGTACACTTTCAAGGTTGGTGAGCAGTTCACCCTGATGGGCGGTCTGCGCTGGGATCACAGCAATGTCTACGGCGGCTTCGTCACGCCCCGCATGCACCTGAAATATTCGCCAAGCGACAACGTGACCTTGCGCGGCAGTATCGGCAAGGGTTACCGAACCAACCATGTGATGGCAGAATACAACTACCTGATGGCCAGCAGTCGGCAGATCATCATCGACGATGACCTCGATCAGGAAGAGGCGTGGAACTATGGCCTGAGTGCCGCACTCAGCATCCCCATCGGCGAACGGAAGCTGGACCTCAGCGCGGAGTATTACTATACCACGTTTCTGCACCAGCTGCTCGTAGATATGGACAGCAATCCCCACGCCGTCCACTTCACCAACCTCACAGGCGACAGCTATTCGCACACTTGGCAGGCAGAGGCTACGAGCGAAATCTTCGACGGTTTTACACTCACCGCCACCTACCGCCGTACCAACGTGAAGTCAACCTACGGCGGTGCACTCCGCGAAAAGCCCCTCACCAACAAGTATAAGGGACTTATCACCGCCCAGTGGAAGCCTGGCTTGGGGAAATGGCAGTTCGACGCGACCCTGCAACTCAACGGTGGCGGACGTATGCCCGATCCCTACACATTGGTCGACGGTACTCCATCTTGGGACAGCCGCTACAAGGGCTATGAACAACTGAACACCCAGGTCACCCGTTTCTTTCGCCACTGGAGTATCTACGCCGGCGGCGAGAACATCACGGGCCGCAGACAGAAGCATCCCATCATCGCTGCTGACGACCCTTGGGGATCAGACTTCGATGCTACAATGGTGTGGGGCCCCGTTCATGGCGCCATTTATTATATAGGAGTAAGACTTAATTGGGAGAAATTATAAATAGTAAATCGTCAAATAGTAAATTGTCAAATAGTTATGGTGAGAACAAAAGCATTATTCATCGCATTGGCATTCGTAAGCGTTTGCTTTGCAAAAGACATTAAGACCGTCGTACTGACCACCACCCCGCAGATGCACTGCGCCAACTGCGAGAAGAAGATCAAGGAGAACATCCGCTTCGAGAAGGGCATCAAGAGCATCAAGACCAACCTCAACGACAAAACCGTCACCATCGAGTATGATGCCGACAAGACCACCATTCCCGCCATTATCGAGGGTTTTAAGAAGATCAAGTACGAGGCAAAGGAAGTAAAGACAAATAAAACTAAACAAGACAAATGAAAACAGTATTAGTAACAGGTGCCAATAAGGGTATCGGCTTTGGCATTGCCAAGCATCTCGGCCTCAGCGGCTGGAAAGTGATAATCGGCGCACGTGATGAACAGCGCGCCACAAAAGCCATCAGTGAATTGAAGGCTGATGGTATTGAAGTGCTCGGTTGGGTAAACATCGAACTGAAAGACCTCGACGGCATCGAGCGGACCGCCAAGGAGATCTGCGAGCGATTCCCTGGACTGAATCTCCTCGTGAACAACGCCGGTATCCCCGGCGATATGAGCGTCGACAGCCTGCACACGGAAATCAGCGTCATCCGCGAGACGCTCGAGGTGAACTTCATCGGCACTTTCGCGCTTACCAAGGCACTGATTCCCCTGATTGCCAAAAATAGCGGCCGCATCGTTAACGTCACCGTGCCCTCGGAAATCAGTCCTTACTGGCACCCCTTAGCCTACGTCGCCAGTAAGGCCGCGCAGAACGCAATGATGGGCGTGATGGCCATTGAGTTCCAACAGCACAACACGCCCATCGAAATCTTCTCCGTCCACCCAGGTCCCACCACCACCGACCTCAATGGCAACATGGCCCTCCCCGGCTTCCACGACATTGAAACCGTGGGCCAGAAGTTCGCCGAGCTGATCAACGACGGCCAGAACCATCAGGGCGAGTTCATAGAACTCTATCCAATCGTCAAAGAAGACTAGGCTTTTGCGGCATCGTCGTTACTCTCCCTTTCCGGGCAGTTCAAACTTGCTCCCCGTTTGCTTGATGAGGTCGCGGCCATAGCGGGTGGGGTAGCCGGGACGCTTGACGGTGGCTCCGAGACCGTACTTCGTGCGCTTGAACTGTCCGTTCTCCTCGGGCTTGGAAATCATGTCGTTGTACTTCACGATGAGGTACTCGGCCAACTGCTTCCAACGTGCCAGCATCTGGTCGGCTTTCTGGGCGGTATAGTCGGTGAGGAACTTCGTGCGGGCGGCCTCATCCATAGTCAGGGCGCGGTCTTCCACTTCCTTCTGTGCCTTGAAGTACGACTGGTCGAGCGAGTCGCGAACAGCTTGCAACGAGGGGAAGAGGACGCTGTAGCGAGGATAGACCATGTTCGACACCCAGTTCTGCACCCAGTAGGCATTGTCCATGGAGAAGTGGATATCGTCGGCACCAGGGGTGTTATAGGGACGCGGAGACTGGGTCGTGCAGCAATAGACAGGCGTGAAGGGCACCATGTTACCATCATCGTTGGCAAACCAGAAGCAACCGCCTATTTGGCGGGGCAGCCAGGAGCGCATCTGCGAGACGTAGACGAAGCCGGCCTGCTGCGTGGACGTGGGGCGCTCGTTGAAGTATTTCTTGCCATCGACCTCGAAGTAGAGTGGGGTGGGGCGGTAGGGCATCTCCCAGATGCCGCCTCCCATGTCCTGGTCGAGCGAGAAGGGTGTGTTCTCGAAGTGGTCGCGCATGGCAGCCTCTACGTCGGCGACGGTGAGCAGACGGTTGGGTTTCACCCAGAGGGGCATCACCTCAGCGTTCTTGTCGTGACCCTCGGCCCAAGCCACGTAGCGGTCCATGCCGTCGGCATAGCGGTTGAAGAAGCTCCACACACGGGCATCGCAGATGCGGCGGCCTTGGAAGTCGGGGAAGGCGTAGGCAGCGTTGTAGCTGAACTCCTCGTCCTTGCCTGAGAACCAACCCATGATACGGGCGTAGCTGGCAACGTTCTTCGACCACAGCACGTCACCCGTGGCATTGACCATCGACCATTGGTTATTGGCCTTCTTACCCTTTTGGTCAAAGGTGGTGATGCGGCTTTGGTTGGCGTGTCCGCAAATCATGTCATCGGGAATGCGCTGAGCCACCCAGACGGTGCGGCCGAGCTGCTTGCGGACGGAGGACTTCAACGTGGCCTTCAGGGAGTCGGGCACCCAAGCGCCCATCATCTCCATAATCCAAGCCTCGTCGGGGTCGCAGATGGTGAAGGTCTCGCCCTCAGAACAGTAGCCGTACTGCTCGACGAGGGTTGTCATTACCTGAATGGCCTCGCGGGCGGTCTTTGAGCGCTGCAGGGCGATGTAGATGAGTGAGCCATAGTCGATGATACCCGTTGTGTCGACCATCTCCTCGCGACCGCCGAAGGTGGTCTCGCCGATGGTCACCTGCCACTCGTTGATGTTGCCGATGACGTTGTAGGTCTCTTCGGCCTCGGCAATCTCGCCCAGGTACTTGTTCGTGTCCCAGTCGTAAATCTGGCGCATCTCACCCTTCTGGTGGTGCGCGGCAGGAAAGTGAGCCAGGCCATGGAACATGCCGTAGCTGTCGGCAGAGTAGGAACAGATGACGGAACCGTCTTTCGAGGCTTTCTTGCCCACGATGAAGTTTGTACAAGCCAAGGCACCGGCAGCAGCCAGCAGCATGGCGGAAAGAATGATTTGGCGCTTCATAATTTGACTATTTGACTATTTACTATTTTACAATTTGGATGCAAAGGTACATTATTTTACTATTTGGCTATTTACTATTATAGAATTTTTTCATAAAAATATCTAAATTGTTGGTCGTTTAAAGAAATATGCCTAAATTTGTCGGCAAAATCAAATACTTTAGTACTATGATAGACGTAAAAGATACGCTGCAGAAAGCAGAAGAGAGAATGGAGATGGCTGCCATGTTCCTGGAGGAAGAGCTGAACCGCATCCGTGCCGGTCGTGCCAACGTGGCCATCCTCGAAGGAGTGAGAGTGTCGAGCTACGGCTCGAAGGTTCCCCTGAACCAAGTGGCAACCATTAACTGCCCCGATGCGCGCACCATAGCCATCAAGCCGTGGGACCGCAAGCAGATAAAGGACATCGAGAAGGGCATCATGGACAGCGACGTGGGCATCACGCCGGAGAACAATGGCGAGGTGATTCGACTGACCATACCGCAGCCCACGGAGGAGCGTCGTCGTGACCTGGTGAAGCAATGCAACAAGATTGCCGAGAAGGCCAAGGTGGAGGTGCGCAACGTGCGCGGCGACATCAAGGACAAGCTGAAGAAGGCCATCAAGGATGGACTCTCGGAGGACAACGAGAAGGACGCCGAGCTGGAGCTGCAGAAGATTCACGACAAATACATCAAGAAACTCGACGCCCTCATCGAGGCCAAGAACAAGGAAATAATGACGGTTTAGAATTGAGAATTGAGATTTGAGAATTGATAATTGAGATTTGAAAGGACTTGTTGTAAAGAATACAGGGAGCTGGTACACCGTCCTTACCGACGATG
>Ga0310696_10006516_pt1 | contig 13833 bp, 11 predicted proteins | sample AusTroGonzalo_MG_4_FD_203885 | JGI IMG/M metagenome (GOLD analysis project Ga0310696, IMG submission 203885) | Bovine rumen microbial communities from tropical cattle in Woodstock, Queensland, Australia - Gonzalo_02 (v2) (version 2) | ecosystem: Host-associated > Mammals > Digestive system >... | reverse complement strand
TAGAGCATCTTCTTGTTGAATGCCAAATGCTTCGAATATCTTTTGTGTGACCTTTGGTATTTCTCCGGCTATGTAATTAATAACATAGACCAAAACAATAGCACTGGCGATAGTTATTTCCATAGCTTTGGAATTATCTATGTCAAAATCAAACAAGGCCTCTGTGGAACCGGAAATAACATTTACATCTAAAAAACCATCAATAATGAACATAATGATTGTGTATGTCAATATTGTTGCAGCGATAGATACTATGGCATTCACCAGCTTTTTTATTTGCCCAACACCAAAATCTGCGCCTAATTTTTTTATCCAGCCTGGGGCAGAAGCTGCATCTTTGAATATGAAAAATATCAAAGACAATGGAAAAAAGAACGCAAACATCGCCATCGCTACAATCACATCCATAAAGCAAAACGAATATTTGATAAACAGTTTACCAAAATTATATGTCAAAAATAAACCGACAAAGAAAACAAGTATGTGTTTTATCAGTGCACCAATACCTAATAATTTCTTTATAGAAAAAGCTGCGCCCATAATATCAAGACCAACTTGGATATACACTTGGAAATTAGATACGCTTGATTCTAATATTTTTAATATGGTATCGCGCAAATCAGCGCTGAAAAATCCGCTGTCGCCCAAATTGATAGGGTTTGGATATTGTGCAACCGTTGTGCCTGCATGCAAAGACTTTAACATCGTTTCAGAAAATTGGTAAGTTATTTCAGCTGCGGGTTCAAAAGTAATCATTGATATAAAACGCGGTACCATTAAACCAGCGGTCAGCAAAGCGAGCGCAATCAAAGATTTAATCAAAACAGGTTTTACACTTTTTTGAAAAAATGGATCACTGCCACCGCTTTTGATATTTTGCCACACAGCATTTATGATATAGAAAGACATTAATACGATAAATATAACCACACTAATAACAGTCAATCTTTGATAAGCTGCCGCCGCAGTGTTTGAAATAATTTCAAACAACCTGTCGAATATCGGGCAAGTCCAACATTGCATCAAAGATTCTGTTAAACTATTCATTATTCTTTTTTACCTGTCACTTTTTTTGCTGTATCAACTATGGTTTTTATTGTTTCTGGTGTTGACTTTGCTTTTTTCCAAAGTATGCCTGCATCTTTTGTCACTTTGTTATAAAGGTCTGGTTTTGTTCCAGATGTATACATATCCAATCTTTCGCGCGTCATCTTGAAAATATTTTGCATCAAGAAAAATGTTAAAATAGACGACAACCATAACATAAAATGACTGCCGAAATTCATGCCAGCATTTGTAATCGTTGGGAAATTAGTACTGCCCATACCACCTGCGGCAACATTGAATGCAGACGAAGACCAATTAAATAACGCGCGCACCACAGCAATATTTATACACAATATGAACGCACAAGCTATCATAGTTATAATCAGCTTTTTTAATGAATCTATGATTTGTTTAAAAGGTGGTAATATATCAAACCATTTATCAGACTTTTTTGCGACCCATGTTAAAACATTAAATGGATACATAATAAGCGACAAACAAAAATCAAATATTGCTTGAATTATCAACAAAGCCATAAACAAATTTGATGAAACAAACGCAGCAATCAAAAGCAATCCAGTAATTATATTCAAAAAGTTTTCGCCGCTGTTATGCGGGACCAGAATCAAAAAACCGCGTAAACCTGATTTTAAAAATTTAAATCCGTATCTTATAATTTTGTTGTTTTCCTGAGAAATTGTATGAACAGGTTGAACCAAGAAATCACAACTGCGCTTTGTCATCCATTCTTCATCAATCGGGCATTCTGGGGCTTTGACAGGATTGGATGTAATTTTAGAAACTTTTAATACTTGTTCAGTGTAAACAGAACCGAATTCTAAAAACGGATTAACCAGCCATTCTGTCACATAGACAGGTTTTATTTGCAAAAGAACGACAATAGCAACAATCGCACGCATACATGGTTTTGCAACATTTTCTGCCACAGACCATCCTGTTGCTTTGCCGTCCCACATTTCGCCACCATCTTTGAACCCAAGAAAAGATAACCAATCTTTTGGTAAATACATTTTAACCAAGTAAAGACCAATGTAAAAGCCTAAGAAAACATATATCAATATGTAAATGATTCCTGTGCCGTTCCCCACAAAAAAATTATAAAGTGCCGAAGCAATTTTCATCATTACCGCCAGGACCAAAGGAACAAAACCAGACAGGTCAAATGCTTCGATAAGACTTTCTGCCATGGCAGATTGTGTAAAAAATGTGCAAAACAAAAATATGCCAAATAAAAATTTGACCCGACCAAACCCACGGAATATAAGCGATTTTATGTTATTCATTCTCTCTATTTATATTTACTTATTGAATTATATCACATTTAAAATAATTTATGGTATAATAAAAAGCATGAATATGCTAAAAAAGTTTTGGATTGCATTTCTTGCTGCGATGCCTATATCCGCAGGTGCGGTTGCGCCGTTGGTTATTGGTGGTCTGGCTGCGGGTGTTGGGATAATAGGTGTTTCTATTTGGCGCAGCGTTTCCCCGGTTGATATGCAACAGGCCTTTGCGTTTTTTTCTTCGTGTTGGACTTGCCAGATGTTTTCAGACATTATGTTGACAATGTCGAATATATTGCCAGGGATGTATCGGGCATTGGGGCGGATTGTAATACCAATGTCTGCAACACTGTTGGCAATATTCATAGCGTGGCGGTTGTTTTCAGGATTTTTGAATAATAAAATAGAAGACGCATCAAAAATTATGGGCAATTTTGGAAATTATGTGGTGCGTTTGGGGTTATTGATAGGTTTGCTGTTGATGCCGCTGCCACGGATGATAACCAGTATATTAATTGAACCGGCATTAAGTATTGGGACATCTTTGAATTATGTTGTCCCAGGTAATAATGATGAATTTTCAGAATGTATGGTTGCTACAGCCATCGCTGACCCTGTTTCCGTATCCAATACAGCGGCAGGTTATGGTGCTTTTTCACCGCATTTGCGCCATCAGTTGGCTTGCGAAGTTTCAAATATACACCAAATAACAGGCCTGGGGATGACCGTTGGTTGGACGATGTTAAATATGGCGTTTGATTACGATTATATGCACAAGATTATACTGGGAATCCCGATTTTCCCGAATATTCCAATGCTGTTTGGTGGGCTGTTGATATTGGTATTGTATTTTATTGCGCTTTTGCCGATACCTTTGTATTTTTTAGAAGTATTTATAAAATTATCCATGGATTTGATAATGTTGCCATTAATGTTGATGGCTTGGGTTTTTGATGACGAAAATTTTGCTATTTTTCCAAAAGGTGGACAAACGATTCGTGGAATGATAGATGATGTTATCAAAGCGATGGTTGGAATTGCGCTGACTGTGGTGTTTTTAACATTTTCTATTATGTTCTTGAATGCGGCATTTGGTGGCTGGGGTGGTGCGAACCTTTTACAAGACGCGATTACTAATAACGATTCGAAATTTTTGATGGATTCTTTGATGTTGCACAACGATAGTTTGATTACAGTAATTTTGATGGGCATATTTATTGCAATGTTTATGACCATGATTCCGCAGTTATCAGCAAAGTTATTCAATATAAAGATATCTGATAAGTATTATCAGACGGCAAAAAAAGATTTAAATATTATGTGGGGAAACCTTAAAAAATGGGCATCCGCACTAAAAAAATAAAAAATCAAGTAGTTTATTTAACAAAGTGGTCTTTTTTATTTAGTCCGAATCTGATATAATTCATACCGATGAGTAAGTTTCCGATTCTTTATTGGCCACACAAGACAAATGGTAATGCTGATTACCAACTTGCGCGCAAGGTTATAAATGGCGCGACTGGTGAAATGCCCGAAGTAATCAGCGAAGATTTAAATTTGGCTGCTATATTTGAAGAAAATGAAAAAGCCATAGTTTATTATCCTGTGTTTTGTGAATCGACTGGTTGGTGGGGTGAATTATTGGGTGGTGATGGTGTCATTGTTGAAAAAATGATTATATCCCCAGAATGTCAGTTGATGGTAATTATGTCCGAAGCACACGCAAAAACACATGGAAACCATCATTTGTTGGCTGCTGAGATACGACCATCCAGCGGTTTTTTCAAGAAAATGAATTCTTCAATTGCAACTGTGACGGACATGTTGGCAACTGATGCGGGAACAATATTGGCTTTGTTTTCAGGAAAAAACCAAAATCAGTTTGTAAATGTTATCGAATCGACAGGTAATTCTTATCTTGGTTGTATCGGTCGGTATTAATCTTATCCAAAAATTCATCAACTTTATCTTGATTTTGTGAAAAAAGCATGTATAATCTGCGAGCTATTACATGTAATCACAAAAATAAAAGGACTTATACGATGAAAAAAGGAATTCATCCAGAATATCATGAAATTAACGTCACTACTACTGACGGTAAAACTGTAAAAATGTATTCTTCTGTGAAAAAAGATTTGGTTTTGTCTATGGACAATTTGAACCATCCTGCGTGGACCGGTCAACGCAATACTGACGGGGCAAAGGGTAAACGTTCCGAAGAATTCAAAAACAAATTCGCCGGATTCAAATTTTAATAATTTTCGATTCGGGGGGATGTTGTTATGGATTTGCTTATCAAAGGTTCAACAGAATTAAACAAAATGTTTGCCGCGTTGCAAAATACTGCGATGGGCTTGCGTCACGATTTCGGGGAAGTGGAAAACCTTCAACAATCTCTTAAAAGTGCGCGCGATTTTGTTGCCAAAGCATCTGCCAGAATCGAAGAAAGTATTTTAAATGACCTGCAATTGGTTCGTCCAAGTGCGGGTTTATTAACACCTGATGTATCAAAACCTGGCGATGGACGTGATGAATTCGTGTTGGCTTTGTCTGGCGCGGCTAATTTTGTTCGTGGAAATTCTTATTTTGCTATATCTTTGGCATTGCGTTCAAACGGTGAAACGAAAATCGCGCTGGTTTATTCCCCGATTGACGAAAGATTATATTATGCTGAAAAAGATAACGGGGCGTATGTGTTTTCTGCGTATCATTCTGAAAAAATTCGTGTTTCTAACTTAAAAGAACCAATTGATTTAACTATTGGATATAATACAAATGGTATTCGTCCTATGATTTCTGGCAATGCGCGCGAAACAGGCTGTCCGGCATTAGATTTGGCATCCGTTGCGGCTGGTAAAATGGATGCGTTTGTATCAGATGCGATTGATTATGCAGAAATGGCTGCGGGTGAATTATTGATACGCGAAGCAGGTGGTAAAATTTTCGAAGATAATGGTGGCATTATTGCCACAAATGGCAAGGTTGAATTATAGTAAAACCGGCACATGCCGGTTTTTTTAAACCATTACTTGCAAAAATTAAACTTTTATCATAAAATTAGATTTATGAAAAAAAACTATAAAAAATATTTAAAAATATTTATCAATTTTATTTTCTGGTGCGTTGTCGCAGGTATCGCGGGTTTGGCTGCGTTGGTTTTGATTTATGGTCATAATTTGCCAGATTATAAAAATTTGGCGGCTTATACTCCGCCGGTTGCAACGCGTTTATATGCGGCTGATGGGTCATTGCTTATTGAATATGCCGAAGAGAGGCGTGTTTTCATTGATTTTGATGATATGCCACCCCAGTTGGTAAATGCATTTATTGCTGCCGAAGATCAAAATTTCTGGACACATCCAGGAATTGATGTTCGTGGGATTGTGCGTGCCAGTTTTAATAATGGTATGCGTATGTTGGGTTTTGATACTAAATTTACTGGTGCTTCAACTATTACACAACAGGTTGCAAAAAATTTCTTTTTATCTTCGGACAGAACTATTTCAAGAAAGGTCAAAGAAGCCATTCTTGCATTACGTCTGGAACGCAGCTTTTCTAAAAAGCATATTATGACACTGTACCTTAATGAAATATTTTTGGGTGCGCGTGCATATGGTGTAGGGTCTGCTGCATTGATGTATTTTAATAAACCTGTGAAAGATTTAAGTTTGGCTGAATGTGCGTTTTTAGCATCCTTGCCAAAGGCGCCGAATGACAGAAATCGTGCCATAGAACGCAGAAATTATGTTTTAAAACGTATGTTGTCTGATGGATATATAACCAAAGAAGAAGCACAAGCTGCGGCTGCTGAACCGTTAAATATAAATTCTGGATTTACTGCACAAATGGAACCAGAATTCCAATATTTTGCTGAAGATGTTCGTCGCAGATTATTAGAAACGATTGGCCGTGAAACTTTGTATAACCAGGGACTTTATATCAAAACAACTATTATCCCAGAATATCAACGTGCGGCTGTGGTTGCATTAAACAAAGAATTGGATGCGTATAACAGTGGCAAATCTGCAAACGAACCTAAATTACAAGGTGCAATTATCGCGATGAATCCTTATACTGGTCGAATTGTTGCTATGTCTGGTGGTCGTTCTTTTAGGGACAGTTCATTTAATCGCGCAACTCAGGCTTATCGTCAGGTTGGTTCTACAATTAAACCGTTTGTATATCTGGCGGCATTAGAAAAAGGATACAGCCCGGAAAGTATGATATTAGATGCGCCTATTGTAGGCTGGCGCGAAAACAACAAAGAATGGCGACCAGAAAATTATGACAAGAAATTTATGGGGAATATTCCTTTGCGTTTTGCGCTGGAAACATCAAGAAATGTGCCGGCTGTTCGATTAATAGAACAAATCGGTGTTCGGGATGCTATTGATGCTGCACAAAGGTTCGGTGTTTATCCCAAAGATTTAAAGTCGTTAAATGAATCAATGGCTTTGGGCAGTGGTGAAACGACTTTGGAAAAATTAGTGTTGGGGTATTCTGCGTTTGTAAATGGCGGATATCCAATAGAACCAAAAATGGTAGACTATATCGAAGACAGATATGGAAATGTTGTTGGTGGGACAAAGCATCATCAGATTGAATGGGACGAATCGCTTTTGCCGCCAGAAACAGAAGAAAAATCAGAACCATTGTCTGACGCACAAAGTTTATATCAGTTGGTTTCTATTTTACAGGGTGTTGTTGAACGGGGAACTGGCAAACAAGCAAGGGTAGAAGGACACACAATCGCTGGTAAAACTGGGACTACAAATGATGTCAAAGATGTCTGGTTTGTAGGTTTTTCAAAGAATTTAATTGCTGGGGTTTATTTGGGGTATGATACACCGAAACCGCTGGGCAAAGGGGCTGGGTCGCATATGGCTGCGCGTGTATTTGCAGAATTTATGAAAACGGCATTAAAAAACGAAAGCAATCAACCGTTTCCTGTGCCAGATGGTTTGAATTTTATTCGTGTGAATCGCAGTAATGGTGTCGCAGCTTCCCAAGATCCTAATGGGATTATTATAAATGAGGCGTTTAAGCCAGGTCAAACACCTAACCAGGTTCAAAATATTGAAGAAACGAACACCGAAAAACCGGTTGTTGGTGGAATATTTTAAAAATATATGTTTATATTCGTTTTTTTATGATAAAATAGTCGCATAAAGAAGGAGTTTTTTATGCTGACGGATTTTTTGATTGGGCATGGTTTTAATTTTTTTGCTGGTGGATGGACTCAGTTTGCAGCTGCGTTTGCTGTTTCGTTTATGATAATGATTGTTTTTGGCCGTGGCTTTATAAGACTTATGCGCAAAATTCAGGGTAATGGTCAACCGATAAGTGAAAATGTCCCAATTGAACACAGAAAGAAAGCTGGAACGCCTTCAATGGGTGGTATATTGATGCTGATTGCTATATTTGTGGCATCTTTGTTGTTTATGCCGATGAATAATATGACGGGCTGGATAGCATTGGCATCTTTGTTTATGTTTGGTGCGATTGGATTTTGTGATGATTACAAAAAGATATCCAGCCAATCAACAAAATCAACGAATGGTTTATCGCCGTCTTTGCGTTTGATAATAGAAGCGATATGTGTTGTAATTTTGGTATATTTTATAAACAAGACGATGCCTGGTTATGTTCCAAAATCTTCGATAGTTTTGGGGTCCAGTATTGAATTACCTTTGGCGACTTGGAATTTAGGATATTTGTTTGGTATGCCAATAACATGTGGATTTTTGTATTATATCTTTGGGTATTTTGTTATATGTGGTTCTGCGAACGCAACGAATATCACAGACGGACTTGACGGAATGCTGGCAAAGTTATACACGCCGGTATTGATAGTTTTGGCGGTTGCGCTTTATGGTGCAACCAGAACAGGTTTTATGGATGCGGTTATATTTTTACCAGAAACCAGCGCGCTTTATGGCGTGTTGGGTGCGGTATTTGGCGCGGTTCTTGGCTTTTTATGGTTTAATGCAAAACCAGCGGCGATATTCATGGGCGATGTAGGATCGTTAGCATTAGGTGGTTTTATGGGAACAGTTGCGATGCTGTTGAAATCGGAAATCATTATGGGTGTGGCTGCGGGGATGATAGTTTTAATTTTGCTGTCATCATTTATCCAGACGACATATTTCAAATTCACACGCAAAATAACTGGCACTGGCAAAAGAATCTTTTTGCGTGCACCATTACATCATCACTTTGAAGAATTGGGATGGCCAGAAACCAAAATAGTGGACAGATTTTTTGTTTTATCTGTATTATTTGCTGGGTGTGCTTTGATATTGTTAAAATTTGTATAATGGGCGGGTAAGATATGTTAAGATTGACGCGTGGTGAAGAAAGCAAATTAACAGCATGGTATTTTGAATTAGACCGTGGTTTGTTGACCATGATTTTATTGCTGGTTGTTGTTGGGGCAATAACGATGATAACTGCGGGTTCGGCTGAGGCTGCAAAAATGGGTCAGCCATGGTTTTTCTTTATCAAGAAAGCGATACCAGCATATATGTTGGGTTTGACATGCCTTTTTGGATGCAGCATGTTAAGCAAGCAATCTGTGATACGCGTGTCAATTTTGTGTTTAATAGTTGGAATATTTGGATTACTGGTGACATTGGTGCACCCAGTTGTGGTAAAAGGCAGTGCGCGTTGGGCGCACATTGGGGGCTTTGGCTTTATGCCGGCGGATGTATTAAAGCCCGCATTAATAGTTTTAACTGCATGGTTTTTGAATAAAATGCGTGGTGCATATGGCAGTGATATATTTCTTAACAAAGAAGCTTGGCGTGCAAAATGGCTAAGCTGGTGGCCTTATATAGCGATATTTTTACTTTGTGTTGCAGTATTTTTTAAACATCCAGACATTGGGAATTTGTTCCTTTATTTGGGGGTGTTGTTTGTTATGCTGTTTGTTGCGGGGTTCCCATTAAAATTCTTACCATTCGTATTAGGTGGGGTTGGTGCTCTAAGTGCGATAGTAATTTTAACCAAAGAGCACGTGCGTTCTCGTTTTTTACATATGTTTGATGTAGATAGATGGACCCAGGCATGGTATTCCATCAATTCGATTAAGCATGGTGGTTTATTTGGCAGTGGTTCAGATGCATATGTCAAAGATGTTTTGCCAGAATCTACGAACGATTTTGTTTATGCTGCAATAGCTGAAGATTGGGGTGCTGTTGGATGTATAGCATTGGTATTATTACTGTTGCTGGTATTGAACAGATTGATAAAGCATGCGATACATGCGCGCGAAGATTTTGTAGTTTTTGCATTGGCTGGGACTGCGGCATTGTTTGGTGGTCAGATATGTTTTAATTTAATGACGGCATTACATTTGTTTGTCAGCAAAGGCATGACATTGCCGTTTATATCGTATGGTGGTGTGTCTTTCATAAGCTTTTGTATAATATTTGGTATGATATTGGCATTGGTCCGCGAAGACACATGGAACAAGTAAAGGGGTAAAAGATGAAAATATGGATTGCAACAGGTGGCACAGGTGGGCATGTATTCCCAGCGCTTAGTGTCGCAAATGAATTGGCAAAACGCGGACATAAAATAACGATTTCTTGTGATGGTCGTGTTGTTAAAATGGTGAACGAAGGCAAACCAAAGAATGCACACCGTGTATTTATTTGGGCGGCTGGTGTTGGTGCTAAATCACGTGTGAAACAAATGGTTGCGTTGGCAAAGATTGGGGTATCTGCATTTGCATTAATAGTAAGATTTTTATTTTCAAGACCGAACCGCATGGTTGCGTTTGGTGGATATGCATCTGTTCCGGCGATATTCGCGGCGCACGTGTGGAAAATACCAACATATTTGCACGAACAGAACGCGGCGATTGGGCGTGCGAATAAATTTGCTATGCGCTGGGTAAAAACATTGATGACTAGTTTTAAAACGGTTGACGGTATGCCAAAACAAAGCGCAACACGTGTTGTTTATACTGGTCTGCCTGTGCGTGAAGATTTTTTAAAGAACGCACATGCGCCGTTAAAACATGAAAACAAAATCCTGGTAACTGGTGGTTCATTGGGTGCACAGATTTTGGATGAAATTGTGCCACAGGCTATGGCAGAAATAAAATCAAAAAAGATATTTGTGACGCATCAAACGCGCCCAGAAAACGTTGAAAAATTACAGCGATTTTATGCAGAACACAAAATTCATGCAAATGTATTGTCTTTTATTCGCGATATGTCCACCGCGATTATTGACGCAGATTTGGTGATTGGGCGAAGTGGCGCCAGCACAGTGATAGAATTGGAAACGATTGGTCGTCCGGCGATATTGGTTCCGTTGAATATAAACCCAGACCAGGCGGCAAACGCGGCATCTTTTGAAAAGCTGGGTGGTGGATTTGCGGTGGCGCAAGATAAGTTTTCTGTGAAATGGTTGTCGTCAACATTAAATGAATTGTTTGAAAACCCAACGCGTCTGGATAAAATGGCAGACAAAGCATATACGGAAAATGTCGCCACGCGTAAAATCTGCGACACCGTGACGAAATAAATTTATAATTCCCCCTTTGGAGGGGGGGGCAGCATAGCCGGATGGGGTATAAAGGAAAAACCATGCAACGATATAACGGAAAGTTAAAAGGTCTTGCCAGAGCAAACAGAAAAGCTGGTAATTTATCGGAAGCATTATTATGGAACGAATTAAAACAAAATAAAATGGGTGTCAGTTTTACTAAACAGAAACCCATCGGAAATTATATCGCTGATTTTTACTGCAAAGAAAAGAACATGGTTATTGAAATAGACGGTTGGTCGCACGACAACAAATATGAATATGACCAAGAGCGCGATGAATATATGAAATCTTTGGGAATATTCGTGTTGCGTATATCTGATATAGATGTAAAGCGCGATATGAATAATGTGTTAATTTGGATAAAGCACAATATTGATAGCATTTAACCACCAGACGGGGAATTATTCTGCCCCTGTGGGGAAGTGTCACCGCAGGTGACGAAGGGGGTTGCAAGAATACGAATTATCTGGAATCACCCCCCTCCCGGTCTTTGACCGTACTCCCCCGCTGGGGGAGAATTTTTGTTTCACGATGAATGTGAATTCTGCCCCCATGGGGGAAGTCCGCCAGTGGCGGAAGGGGGGTATCACCAAAAAAATCCCCCGTTGTGAACAGGCGGAAATCTGGGAAAAATTAAAAAAGTTTTAAAAAATGTAAAATTTTTTCATTTTTCGCTTGCGCAAACGATTCGTTTTTTTCTATGATTAAAACAGAAGCTTTGAAATAGGCTTTGGAACCTAATAAAAAGAAGGAAGGAAAACATGAAAAGAATATTCTTAACATCAGGGCTTGTCTTATGTATGGCATGTCCTACATTTGCTGAAGGCAATGTATTTACTGCTACTTCGGGAACGTTGGCAGGAGAGTGCGATGTCGATGCGTTGGGAACATCAACAGATGGTGCCAATGTTCAATTGTCTGCTATTTGGACTGATGCTTACAACACAATTGATTTGGATGAAAACGTCGACAATGGTGGTATCGATCGTAGTGCAACTGGTCAAATTGCCCCAGATCCAATATATTCGGTTGCTGGTACATCTGCTGTGTGGACACAAAAGGATTCTCATAACAACTTTGTGGACGCAAACAAAAAGGTGCAAGGTGAGGTTGTTGTGTCCAGTTTGCCGACACTTGGGAAAGAAGTTACATTTACAAATCTTAATATGAACATACCGGCTGGCCAGACGGATGTCACGTCATCGGGCAGTGTTGAAGCTGCTACAAGACAGTTTACCGGTTTCTATGATTCAGCTACTGGCGGATTACAGATGATTGGTACGGATGGTAAATTGACAGAAAATGGTGCGTCAAATGCTTTCGCTGCAAACACATCAACATGGTATGCACAATATGCTTGTGCAACACCTGAACTTACCGCCCCTGTAAGACCTGGTTATACTTTTACTGGATGGACAACCGATCAGGCTGGAAACACACCATACACGGCATGTATTAATGATACTGTTAATACATTGTATGCACAATGGGCTTCACAGGCAACAACAATCAACTTTGTTTGCGCTACTATTGAATCACCAACTCCATCTGCATCGTATGCATTCGTTGCTGGGAACGGCGCTACAGCGGGTGAAGGTGCAACAGGTTCTATGACAATAAATATGGACGCGTCAGGAACACTTGCTTCTTCGTGTAGTTTGACCGGTTGGGCATTCATGGGATGGGATTGTACGGATGATGCTTTGACCAGCGATGCTGCTGGCGAAACAGCGCTTAACGGAACAATCACAACATCTCAAACAGTATATATGAAATCTGCTAATACAGTTACTTGTAATGCTGTATGGGAACAAAATACAATCAACTTGCACTGGGATGTCAACAACGCTACGACTTACACCGCAAACGGTGGTGCAACCTGCGATTACGATGGAAGTGTCGCATTGCCAACAGCACCAAGCAGAACTGGGTACCAGTTCGGTGGGTGGCAAGTTGTCAATCCTGCACCAACACCATATGTCGATACAGGAACTGCATCTACTGTTGTTCCATAATCGTTGGTTATGTTGTAGAAAAACAAAAAACACCGGTTCGCCGGTGTTTTTTTACCCCCTTCGTCACCTGCGGTGACACTTCCCCGTTGGGGCAGAATCTTTATTCCACGACGATAGCAAATTCCCCGCCTGGGGCGGGGGGGACCGCGGAAGCGGTGGGGAGGGTGGCATTCCAGAGTGTTCGTATTCTTGCAACCCCCTTCGTCACCTGCGGTGACACTTCCCCACGGGGGCAGAATTTTTGCACTTGTCACAGTCTTAAATTCTCCTCCCCGTTGGGGCAGAATCTATATTATTTCGGGCAGGCGCCAATCAATCCAACTGTATTGTGGACTTCGTTATTAATATATACAGTCACGTGTCTTTGCATGTCGTCAACATAACTGTATGGAAATGGATTATCTTCGAACATTGGCGCGTGGTAATACACATCAAAAAATGGTTGCAATAATGTTTCAAACCATTGACGGTTTTTGCATAAACACGCATTGCGAACCTCTATCGCCATCTTTTTGGTAACACCGTTCGAATAAGATCCTGCGAATTCGTCATCATTCATCACCATACAACGTGATGCAACTGCATAATAATTCGCATCGTCTTTTAAAAACTGGTAAATTGCTTCGTCTGTTGCACCGTTTTGACGCATTTTATACATGATACCTTCGCTGCAACAAGCACGCGATGCACGCATCAATATATTATATCTTTCCACCAATGGTGACATTTCTGCATCATTTCCGGTTATATTGTAATTGCCATATATTGCATACAACATATCATCAACACGAACATCACTGAAATGTGGGGCGCGTGGATGCAGGTTTGTTTTATATGCCGGTTTTTTATACCAAATAGCACATTCTGCCGGTGTGTCAAACGGACAATTGTAATCGTGAACACATGTT
>Ga0310696_10006514_pt1 | contig 13836 bp, 15 predicted proteins | sample AusTroGonzalo_MG_4_FD_203885 | JGI IMG/M metagenome (GOLD analysis project Ga0310696, IMG submission 203885) | Bovine rumen microbial communities from tropical cattle in Woodstock, Queensland, Australia - Gonzalo_02 (v2) (version 2) | ecosystem: Host-associated > Mammals > Digestive system >... | reverse complement strand
TCATAATGTGTGGGTCTTCACCATCTTGTGTTACAGAAAGACTATATTCAATCAAACCTTCAGCAGCTTGTACACGGGACAAGAATGCATCAATTGAGTTCTTAGCAGCACTACGAGTATTTGGAGTATTCTGTTGGAACAAGTAAGGAACCATCATATTTTCAAGTTGCTTTTCAATGTAGTTCAAACATCTACGAACATTAATTCTGTTCAAAGCAGATTCCTTCTTGAGGGCAGTCTTTTGACCCCAAAGAACTTCACCAAATCCACCGCATTGACGAGAAGTGTTTACATTGTTATCATAAAGTTGTCCGATTTCATCGTCAGTTAAACGAGATAACTGACCAGTTGTGTATGTAATACCACCACGAGCAACACCGGCAGGTGCCATCCAAGGATATGAGAACATATCACAGTAAGCCATAGCACAAGCACCAGCTACAGACTTAGGCAAATAAATCCAAGAACCAAGAGTAGCATTATAGTACTTGTCATAACCACCATAAGGTGCTACATAAGTACCGTTTGGGAAAGCAAACATCTTGGCTTCACCAAGTTGTTTCTTCACGGTCTTAGCTTCCTTAGAGGTTACCTGTACAACAGCAAGGTCAATCTTTCTAGCACTTGCAATTTCTGCAATCTTGCGTTGAAGAGCAGCATAACGCTGGCGACCATTGAAGGTATCTACAGCTTCTACGTTGAACAAGATATCAAAATCAGCCTTTTGTCTATCACGATAAAGTTTCAATGCAGCAATCTTTTCTGTTACATTGTTCTTCTTGGAGTTTGTACCACCAGTTAACTGATAGATAGCATAAGTCTGACAAGGTTGAGCATAAGTACCTGCACCAGTCTTAGCTTCATTTACGGAATTACGAGATACATAAATGTATTCAGAATGACCGTTAATGACATTTGGTGCAAACAAACTATTACCTTCGGCATCCTTAGCTGTTGGGTCATTTGATACATAGAAGGTTTCAGTTGGGTCCTTTAACAAGGCATCCATACCTGTACCCCAAGCAGCTTCAGCAGTCTGTGTCTTATTCTTTACATAGACATTAACACGATATACCTTCTTCCAGGTCAAATCGTCTGCATCTGCATCTACCTGTTCTTCATCATCAAAACGATACTTCCAGTTGAAAGCATTCTGGTGGTTCAATGCAGCAATTTCAGCAGCATCAGTTGTAATGATAGAAACACCGACATCATTACCATATTCACCAGGACCAACGGAAGCAATAATCAATTGGTTATTCTTGTTAGAAACATACTGTTCTACGTCACCGTTACCTGGTTCATCGTCAGACTCAATAGACATAGTGTAACCATCACGGTAGGTTTCATTGGTAGAGTTCAAGATTTCAGATGAAGCAAGAGCAACCATCTTTCTCATTGGTTCACCACCATCTTTAGATACACCTTCTTGCCAAGGAATTACAACTGGGTTTGGTTCATCTTGTACATAGGTAGACAATGTTGTTGCCTTGTTTGAACCCTTTTCAGCAATAGTCCAGAACAAGAATTCATTGTAATCCTTACTTCCCTGAGCAGAATTAAATTCTTCCCATTCTTGAGTGTAAATAATCTTTACTACTGGTTTGTTTACAAGTTGGTCATCTGCATCAAATTCTTTACCAGTCCATACATCGTAATAGAAAAGCAAAGAATATTTGTCAGTAGCAACATCAGCTACATCTGCACCATATTCATCAGCGATAGAAACAACAAAGTCCTTACCACTCTTACCACCGAATAATGTATTAGAATATTGACCATCATAAGTTCCTTCAATTACTTTGTTAATCTTAAGAACTTTAATATCGTCTTCCAAAGCACCATCATTCATACCACCAATTAAGGCTTCCTGTTTGGTGTTCATTCCATATTCACGGAATGTAATACCAGCAGCCTGACCAACTGATAATTCAAATTCGTCCTTCTTTACATAGTGAGTCTTCAAAGCACAGTCGTCCCAGTCACGGAATTGTACCTTAACTGCAGTTGCAGAAGTACACATATCTGGATTTACTGTATCGTCACCAGTATAGAAGTTAGCAGGCTGGAATACATCACCATAAGCAATTTCATCACCACTTAACTTGGTATCAATGAAGTCCTTTGTGAAGTAAGCAGTCAAAGAATAAGGAGTTTCATTCAATGTAGCAGTAGCTGGAATTGAGAAAATTGTCTTGTAACCAAATGCAGTAACAGTAGAACTTGTAGCACTATTGTAATATACATTTGTAATTGGAGTTGGATTTCTTGCGAAAGCGTCTGTAGAAATAGCACTTGTGATACAATCAGATTTAATAATCAAATCATCAAAGTACTTAGCAACTTCACCCTTATTAGAAACCTTAGTTGCGAAATTGAAGTATACACCTTCACCCTTTTCCAAAGCGGTTACAGAACTCAATGTAGTTTCATCACCTGCACCCTTAAATACAGCAATAGAAGCTGGAGCATCTGTAATTAAATCTTCAATAGTTGCGAATTGTGCTCTTTGTTTTAAAGCAAATCCTGAAAGAACTGGTGGGTTAATCCATTCACCTTCGTTTGTCAATGAAGAAACAGTTGTTACATTATCCAACTTTTCCAACAATTTAAGTTGGGAATCATCTTCATTGTTAATGTATTTGAATTCTGATGTATCTTTAGAAGTAAACTTGTCATTTACATCTGCATCAGTATAAGGGAATTGAATTTGAGCATAACCTTCATCACCCATAGTTGCACGTACACAAAGCAACTGGTTAGAAATACCAAGATAGTTTTCGGCAGCAAAGTGACCGTAATCATCAAGGTTTTCTGGTTCACCATAAATCTGGGTGAAATAATCATAAGAAGAAGTCAAAATTCTCTGGTTTACAGGACCTTTATTGGACTTCATTACGATAGCACCAATGCCTAAACCTGGAAGAGAATTAGAACGAACTGTATTATCAATTTCTGTAAAGCGTATGCCTGGAACTGAATACTTAGCCATACTTTTTAATCCTCATAAAATAAACTTAATAATAATTTCACTCACTCACTATGTTAATAAATATCTAATGTATTTATAACCGAATATGCAAAAAACTGCCCATTTCTGAGCAGTTTTTATTTTTATAGGTAACTTATTATTAATCTACAGCTTCATAAACCATTTTGAAGTCAGTAATAATTACATCACATTTACCTATGGTAAATTCTGTTATAGTATTATTAAGTAATGTAGTTGAAGGATAAGCAACAAACAAATATTTACTGTTTTCATTAGTCAAATCAATATCATAAGAAGCACTACCTACATAATTATAAGTAGTATTTGTTGCATTTAAATCATCAGCATAATATTTGTTTATATCAAACAAACCTTCATTCCAACAAGCTTGATTGAAAGTTGTTCCAGATCCAAAAGCACAACGCGCAGAATATACAGCGGTTCCTGCTCTAACTTTATCTCCTCTTGAATAAGATTTAGTTGAATCAAATGAAGGTATAGAATAATCATATTCCATAACACCATTTGCTGTGTTTGTCATATAACTGTAAAATTCATCATCGTTAGTTATACCAGGTATAGTATTATAGTGACTTGAAATTACAGAATAATAATCAAAGTAAGTCTGTACATAAGTTTCTTTTGCTACACAATAATGGTATGAAGTTTCTTGTGTTGTTTCATCATATGATTTTATTCTAATAATATCGCCTACACCAACAGTTTCGTCTGTACCATAAGGACCTGTATTGTCACAGTAGTAATAATGTTTTTTAAATTTGTATAAATTATTAGTATCATTTTTAATGGCGTAAATAGAATTATCTTTTAAATCATTACTATCAATTAATTTCCATTCTCTAATGCCACAGTTATAAGTTCCATAACTTGTACCACGCCCCCAAAGTTTATACACCAATCGGTTACTGTTTTCTGTTGTAAATTGTCCGAAGTATTGTGGAGTTTCGTCAGTGTTAAATATACAGTCATTGTTGTTTGTTCTTAAATATGGTAAGAAATTGGCACTATAATTAGACCAATTATTCTGTGCAGATAAGAAACAATCTTTTGTAAAGTGTGCTGAATAGTTTTCATAATTTGCTGGGTCTGCAGTTAAATTCTTTAGAGCATAAGCTGTTACATCAGTAAATGCAGAGAACATATTTGATGTAATAATTGTTCCTGAAGAATAATTGGCTGTAGCAACAGCAAATTGATATTTGTCATTAGTATCTTCAACAACATATCTTTTATCTTTGGTTATATCTACAGGTAGTTTATTATTTGAATTATATCTACCCAAATTTGCTCTTGTTATAGAACCAGAACCTATATAAGTATAACCATAATTAGGAATATTTAATTTTAGAATGCTTTGTTCAGAACTATTGTCACCAGGATTAACATAAGTTACATACAAATTTTTATATGTTTCAGAATCGCCCCAAACATCTTTTCCTGAAGGAACATTGTGCTTAATTTCATATCTTTGATTTGTACATTCACAATCATTTATAGGTACACCATTTTCATATTTCAAAGAAGATTTTATATTCTGTCCTAAAATGAAACCATTGTTCAAATTACCTGTCCAAGTTTCATTATCACTTGCTGAGTAATTAAATACAAATGGTTTATCTGAAGCAATATAAGTATCTTTAGCAGTATCCATAGTTGCTGGGTCATTGATGATATAAGTCCAATAATATTTTAGTCTTAATTTATTTCCTTTGGCTTTAATTCCATCATCACCAGTAACATTTAATCTGAAATAGGATATATGTGTTGTTGGATTGTAACCTTCTACAGGTGAATATTCTGTAAATCCAAACATAGTATTATCAGTTGATGTAAAGTTTCGTTTAAAATAAACAAGTTTTTTATCACCTATATTCATATCAGAATACAAATAACCACCACAACTTGAGTAATTGTCATTTACGAAATCCATATATGCTCTTAAACAAGTATCAGTTGGGTCTACTGCTTCAACATCACTTTTAAAAGGACCCCATTTGCTATTCCAACGAGAATTTAACCATTGAGCATTCTTTGGTTTGTAAACAAGTACATTACCTTTTGTTCTATCACATATAGAATAAAGATTTTGTTTTTTACATATAAGTTCTTTTTGCTTGATATGAGAAACCATAATTGGCATATACATTGTAGGTTTATCACCTGGTTCAACTGTGGTTAAATCATAAGTATTATCTCTACTTTTATAAGAACAAACTGCAATTAATCTGTGATAGTCAGGCTCTTGGTCAATACCAGGTTTGAAATCATCAATACAACGATAATCTTTATTAAGTACAAAATAAAAAGGTACTGAAGCATCTTTAATGGCAACATAAGGAACTGGATAGCAATAACTTGGCATTCCTTGTGACCAAGCCGTTACACCTTGAGAAGAATCAGCAGCCCAATAATTATGTCCAGTAGCTGTTGGATATTCACCTCTAACATCTTTATTTGGTGGATAATGGAAACTGTTCTTTTCAACAGTTAGAACTTGCTTAATTGGAGCACCAGGTGTACTGTCGCTTATAACTTTACCATCTTTACTTTTAAAATAATAACTCATCTTTTACCAAATATACAAAACACCTGTAGGACACATATCAATATCACCAGATATAAAATTGCTTCCACCAGATGCTGTTGTTGAATCACAATATGTAGTATTTCTATCTGTTGGGTCAATGCCAGTTGAAGTCATATTATTATATGTTGTTGTACCTGTTGAACTTACTTCATAATCAGGAACAATATCTGCAAAACCATCTGGTCTATAATATACTGTATATTCTTTTGCAGAATATGACTCAAATGGATATTCATCTGGGTCAAACAAAGAATAATTAGTTACATCAAATGGTACATAATTTACTTTATCATCATTTGGTCTTGTTTCTGGATTACCAAAGTGCGTATCCCAAAAATGTGAATGGTTGCCACTCACGAATACCAAGCCAGCAGTAGCAGGAAAAGAAGTCAAACCTTCAGGATTAATTGTTGCTTTATATTCTTTTATATTAACACCCGGTTCAATTTCTTCTACTTGGGTAGATTTATAAGTTAATTCACCATCAGAAATAGTTAATTTGTTTGTATCTGATTCATCAAAAGTAGTAAAAATTAAATTACCCCATAAATTGTTGTAACCAACACCAGATACAAAATTAAAAACTTGTTTACAATCTGCTTTTGAAATTGTATGAGTTTCTTTATCTATCTTAATTCCAAGACCTTCAATATATTTGTTATCTAATTCACCAGAAACAGCTTCTATTGTATTTGCAAGATAAACATCACGCCATTTTAATGCTGATAAAGTATCTTCGCTCATCACTTTACCATCAGTAACAGTACTGCGGTTCCATTCAGCTGGAACTAAATTTATAGCAGTATTACTTTCATCAAAATAATGTGCGCTTTCGTATAAGTGATTTACTACTTCCATATTAGCCTATTAAATAAATTACATTCTCTTCCATTATTGAAGGTATATTTGTTGAGGTTTCAAAACGGGCTTGCACAAGACCATATTTGTAATCATAAGTTACTTTTTCTGTGTTATAATTGGCATAGATTTTTCTAGCAGCAATTCCTTCCAAATTAGCAGACAAACCATTATCATTTACTGAAATTGTTTTTTGGTCTACTTTTAAACCAACAGTTATTACATTGGTATTTGGGTCAGGATCTGAAGCACTTATACCATCACCAAAAGAATAAGTAGTTTCTCTATAACTCTCTGCATCATAGGAAATAACATATTGGTTTGGACTTGTTTCAGATGGTGTAATTGCGATACCTGGACCTGCATTGTAAGCCACCTGACTTGCACTTAATTTATCAATACATTCTGCAAGGTAAACATCACGAGCACTTAATGGTCTAATAGTATTTGTATTTTGCCAGTAACCATCTGCAACAGTATCACGAGTCCAAGGTGTAACCATTAAACGAGCAGTAGTGCCGTTTCCAAATACGTGCATACTTTCATCTAAGTGTGAACTAACAGCCATATTCTCTCCTTATAAACCTAATAATTCTTGTCTGGTTTGACCAGCAGATTTAAATTTAATTGCTTTTCCACCTGCCATCACAAATGCTTCTATATTCTTTCCAAAATCATCAATGAGTAAGCTAGTATCATTTGCAAATTTTGCTTTGTCAGAACCTTTTTTAACAATGTAAATGTTCTTATTTGGTATTCTACAGTTATTTCTCAACCATTCTAACTTTCCTTGAACTCCATCTTCATAAGTGACTTGTGACAAAATACACAATTCTATTCCCTGTTGGTCGCAGAACTTTTCTAACCAATAATAGAAGCGTTCACCCTCTGGTGTCCAAGGCAATTCTGCCCAAAACTCAGCTCCGGCTGCGTGAACAACAGGCCAATCCACAACATAGCCTTCAATCGCATTTAATGCTTCGCAGCCTTTACGGAAGTCTACTAATACACCATCCATATCGCAATATATTGTATCAATCTTCGTTTTCATACAATATATTTATAATTGTAACTTTAATTTTACATTTTAATCATTGACAAACTTAGTGTAGTTTTCTATATTATTAATGTAAAAACGAGGTAACTATGGCATTAATCTATAACGAAGAAATGAAACAATACAACCACGATAACCGACAGGTTATCAAGATTAAAATCAATTCCAAATACAAATGGGATTTTTATGGTTATAACAGAAACGATTTTTCTGCTTGGATTAATCCAGAATTTATCAAACGAAACCACCCTGAACTTAAATGCTATCGTGTGACAGCTATGATTAGTTCAAAAGATGACCATGCTTGGGTTGCTTATTCTGCTGATTGTAATTCCGAAGAAGAAGCCATCAAAACTTACAAATATGCTCGTAGACTGTTAGCAAATCTTCCGCACATGGGTTTGAAACGAGAAGATTGGGAAGCTCACTTCAAGGCTGGAAACTTTAATGTTCATTACTGGTAAAGGAGAATTACTATGAAACACGATATTTCTGATACTCAGGCAGCAATTATTATCCTCATCATCGGATTTTTAATCTGTGGTGGATTGTTGGCTTTGATTAAAATTGAAACCAAATACACGCTTGCAAATTCTTGGAAAATTCGTGATGAAGTTTACGAAGTTCACAAACAGAACCAAGAATTGAACCGTAAACTTGACTCTCTTTTGAAAATCCAGGTAAAAGGGTGTAACCAATGAATTACGAAGACTTTAAACACAAACTAACAGAAATGGGCTTCAAAATTCACCCAACATTTACTGAAACTGAATGCCTTACTTACCAAGATGTTATCTGTGGGTGGTTGGATAATTCTTACCCGATTTACAATAACCACGGAACAAAAATTGGTCACGAACTTTATTTTAGAAATGCTAGTGCTTTGAAGCTGGCTAGACCGGCTACACTGAGACAACTGAGTAACCAAACCATTACCCCAATTAATTATTCTAATTGGACTAAGTTCAGAACTGAAGATTTTCTTGCTGACATTCAAAAGAAAGTCAAGGTATATTTGGTTACTGTTCGCAAATGTCAAATGGAAATGGACTTCAAATGCTCCGACTAATTTTGTACAAAATAAAAAAGCGTTTGTTGCTACGGTATCTGTGCAATTTTAAGCTTCCGTATATGAAGATACATATTGATTATGTAAATTCAATGTACAGAATCCATTTGAGAGAACTGAGTAATTTTGTTATGCCGCTTAAAAGCGAAATATCACTCGGCAACATTGACAAAATAAAAGACCCGAAATACAAAAAATTTTTAAATCAATTCCAAGAAAAGGTAGATAAAATAAAAGATGAAGTAGAAGATTTGGACCGAAGATACAAACACGAAATTCGTTTGTATTCATATTTTTACAACCACGGATATTTGTCTGCAAATGAGAAACAGACTGCGGAAACTTATCTGGCTGTTTACCAAGACCATCGGTTCAAATATGAAACAGATTTTAAATATTTTGATTACAAAATTGCTCATAAGAAGCACAAAATTAAACAACGCTTAGAAGAAATGGAAGAGGACTTCAATGAAAGTTTGGAATAACTATCCTGAAGATTATGTTGAAGCTGAATTACAACAAATTAAGGAAAGAGCAGCTCTTTTAACTTTGTGTAATGTCACAATACCTGTGGTGATAGTTACTCTGAACCAAATTAATATCAGCGCAGACGAACAAAGATGCTTTGAAACACAATGTAAAAAGCTGGGTTGGAAATTTGAAATTACGAACGATTTACCAACAATAAGCATACCTGTGGAAGTTATTAAACAATATAAAAGTGAACTTAAAAAACTTCAAATAGAAGAGGATTTTACTAATGATTGATATGGAAGAATTACTTGGAACACTCGCAATTAATATCAAAGAAAAAGGTATTGTAAATTGTGAAGTTGAAAAATATATGAAACACTTAAATCTCGGTATCAGTGATTATATTTATCATTTGTATATTGAGTTCTTTGTTGGAAACAAAGGTAAAATCAAAGTGAATTTTATTACTTGGGATGAAATAGAAGTCAAACTTTCAGATGTATCTGTGAATGAGAATGATTTACTTGTTGCAGAATCCACATCGTACAGATACTTTGACCTCAATGAAACTGAATTTTTGAGTAAGGTAAGTTCTAGTCTTGACAACATTTATTATATACAAAGGCATTATTCTGAACTTATAAAAATCAATTATCAAAACAGACGCAAACAAGAAATAGAAAAGGATTTTACAAATGAAACTGTATGAAGTAGTATCTACACTTAGTGATTTGGGCTTTGATATAAACGATGGCAAAGTAAAATACCACAAAGAAGGTTTTGGCAGTATTTATCATAAAGGCGTGTTTCGTGTTTGGTCAAAAGAAGGTCTGTATTGTTATCCACACGAAAATTTGGATAAAGAATATTTAATATCAGAATGTAATAAGTTCATTGAGAATGTCAAAAAGAAGGAAATAAAAAGGCGATTGAAGAAATTAAAAGCAGATTTTGCTTAGAAAAAAGCCCACCTGAATGGTGGGCTTTTTGGAGTTTTTGAAAGCAAAAATTACTTATTAGGACAATTTCTGTGTATCTTTTCGTCAATGAAAATTCCAATATTTTGAAGAGTATTGATTACAACTTCATTGGACTTTTCAGCAACGGCCGTTCTAATTTCTCTACAATACTGAACATAATCGTCTTGGCTCTTAAAATCGGTTGGCTGAACAGCCTGTTTAGTGGCATATTCAACAATAGCAAGACCAATGTCTTCACCCAATTTCTTCAAACCAAGCTTCAAAGATGTATTTCCAACATAAGGAGCAATAATGCCGGCAGCACCAGTTTGCTTTTGAGGAGCTGGTGCTTCTTTTACTGGAGCATCAGCGTCAAGTGGTTCGTCAATATTGCCTTCTTCGTTTAGTCTGTTATGATAATAGCTTTTGAAATCCATAATTATCTCCTAAATTTATTTTATTTATATTAGAATATGTCTTCGTCTTCATCAGCAATTTGACGGCACAAATCTTCTAGGTCTTCGTTTTTACCAAATTTGCTTCCATGAGTTTGTACAACATATCTCCAAATTTTACGATATTTGCCTTCAGCGTCGGTATTCTTATAAGCATCAGTTTCACGGAGTCTTCTAAGCACTTTATCTTCTTTAATGTCTTTCAATAAATCTTCTTGCTTAGCTTCCATAATGAAGTTACGGAAATCTGATTTAATTTCAGATTCTTCAAAAATTCGGTCCATAGTGTGATTGAATGTGTCCTCGTCATAATCAAGACAAAGATCCAATACATCGCCGTATTTGGCTTCACATTCATCTTCAGTCAAAGTTAATTTATCTGCTACATAGGTTAACAAATCGGTTCTTGTTTCTTCTAATAAGTATTCATCGCACAAAGATAAATATTCATCAATAGCTTCTTCTAATTTATTTCTGGTTACTTCTACCATAATATTATCTGTTAATGCAGAATAAGATTCTTTATAAATTGACTTTTTTGCGTTTTTGTACTGTTTAATAAGGTCTTTTACCTGTTTTCCTACTGTAGCAGTATTCTTTATAGGCTTAGACTTAAATCCTGTATCTTTCATTAGTTTAACGAATTTTGCGTGCTGTTTGGCTTCACCACCAAGTTTAACAGACAAATCTCCGTTTTCTAAAACTTTTACTGAACCAATCTTAGCTTTACCAATAATGGAGCGGTCAATAATATCAAATGTAGTATCATCAAACTTTTCAACTCCAAAACCAGCATTGATAAAGATTGGAAGTATCTTTTCTATGAATTTATTTTTTGCTTCCATATTTACTCCTAAAATTTCATTTCATAAGTATTTATAATTTTTATGAATTATTTGTCACTTTAAAGCCAGCTACATAAGGTGCTGCAGATATATAATCATTACCTACCACAATATCCTTAGTTCCGACAAAATGACCCAAATCATCTGCCCAGTCACCATAACCAAATAAGTTATTATATTTTTTTACAATTAAACCACCATAAACGGCTGGCTCAATTATTTTGTCTTTATCCATCTTACCAGGCTTTATAACATAACTAGGGTTATACGAAAATTCCCAAATAGTGTTCTGTAGGGCCATAATCTGGTCAGGCTTTAGCGATTTTTCGTCAGGTGGATTATATATAGCGGTTGTATTCAAAACCCCACCAGAAAACACGCTCTCTGTGCCAGTAACTGACCAGTAAGTCGTTTTGGTATCACCACTATTATATTTACAGACTGACCCAAGAGTGCCAAGACCTGATAAAGTCTGGTCTATGGTATTCCATTGGTTTTGAGCACTGTCAGATATTGACGAAACTGATTTAATCTGTTTTGCACCACCAGGATAGTTGGTTATATCTCCCAATTCTATATAATCATAATCCACATAGAAGTTTCCATTGTCAGCCTTATATTTTGGATAATCGTCTTTCAAAGCAGAAACTCTTCCGATTCTGGTTCCAAACTGATAAGCCAAATCATATCGGTCTGTAAATGGATTATCCTTTCCATAGTTACCCATCAAGGTCTGATTGTAAGTTTCTTCATCATTTGGAACACCACAGTGGGTAATAATCTGGTCAATGATGTAAGCATCTTTAATCGGCTTATAGAAAAATGCTTCAACTGTGAAATTAAATGAAACAGTAATTTCTCTTTTATCTTCTTCACCAAACTCGGTTGGCATTTCAATATTACAACCATCGTTCTTCATTTTAATAGAACGGCGTAAATTGATAAACCAGAATTCCTTTAAATCAAAGAAAGCATCTGGGGCAAATCTAGTAATAATTTGTTCCAAAATGTTATTTGCGTCTGAATAATGTTCTACTTTACCTTCCATTGATATATGAATATCAACTGGAACTGGTTGAACATCAGACCAAAACTTGTTTGCTAAAAGATAATCTACTCCATTTTTCTCAAAATAATTAGAATAGAAACCACGGTCTTCACCACCACCAGCATATCTATCTGGTGCGAAAGCAACTGAGTCTATTCTATATGTTAAGTTTGGAAGTGGAATATAATATTTCTTTCCTGTTTCTTGTTCCACTCTATAATCGTGGGATTTCATTCTAGGTCCAAATTTCAAAGGAACCTGAATTTTCTTAATTGGTTCTCCGTTTTCATCATAACGGACAACAAACAAATTATTAAAGAAACTACCAAAACCAATAATAACTGACCTTAAAGTATCGGCAAAGAAGTAGTTCTTTGGATAGCCTTCATTAGGAGCACCGTCAATAACTCCTTTGTGCCAATTATGCTTTGATGGGTCGTAATCGTGTTGAGTCCAATTTGCCATAATATATTTATATTTTTATTTTCATATTATGGAACTTATTCAAATATTCTACAAATTTTTTACATTCTTCATATTTGTCAAAATTTTTATTCTTGAACTCCAATGATAAAGCGCTTTCATAAGCATCTGAAAATAATGAGTCCAAAAACAATACTGGTGCCCACTTTATTTCATTGATTATTTCAACATTGTTCTTTTTTAAAAATGGATAGGTAAAAACTTCATCACAAGGAATATTCAATGATTTTCTTAATTCTTTTATTTGTGGGTCTAATAATTCTTTTGGATAGGTATTTGGTGGAATTACACATTGTCCGCAAAACCAGTCATAAGGCTTATATACTTTATTTGGACTATCTTCAGTATCACAAAAGATATTCAATACAGTTCCTTGTTTAACAGACTTTGCGCTGTCAATCAAATCAAAAGGATAAACTCGGTCTTCATCTATTGATATAACCAAATCTTCATAATGTTCAGGATAAACACACCATCTTTTGAAAACTCTATCGTTACCTTCAAGCCATTTCAAAGTGATATTGTGCTTTGAAATAAAGTCCAATAGTTTACTATCTAAATCTTTTTCTTTATTAGGAAATTCTTCAATAGAAAGCCAGATATAGAAAATATCTGGTAGAGCTGTTTGTGTCTTGAAAAACACATAAAGGAAATTATACAAACAATTAATTCGTTTTTTCCAACTTGTCAATGTAACAACAGTCTTCATCGTCAATATCTATTAAATAAGATTTACTCATTTCTTTATCATAATATTCTTCAAAATGTTCAAGTTTCCATTGTAAATCCCAAACATCGTCTTTTAACAAATTATTCTTCATTTGTTCATAAACAAAATATTCAGCACTCTTAAATAAACCAAAGTCATTCTGTTTCATTTTATTTTCAAGAGCCGATAATTTCTCTTGATATTCAACGTGGCACAATTTTAAGAGTTCTTTCGTTGTTTCAGGAAACTTGTACTTTTCTTTGTGTGTGATTTCATACA
>Ga0310696_10006513_pt1 | contig 13839 bp, 9 predicted proteins | sample AusTroGonzalo_MG_4_FD_203885 | JGI IMG/M metagenome (GOLD analysis project Ga0310696, IMG submission 203885) | Bovine rumen microbial communities from tropical cattle in Woodstock, Queensland, Australia - Gonzalo_02 (v2) (version 2) | ecosystem: Host-associated > Mammals > Digestive system >... | reverse complement strand
ATTCCTGATCTGACGCTTTATTATTATGGATATGCTTCAGAGAATGACGGCGCGAATAGCATTCATACCACCTTCATTGCCAATCTTGACAAGAATGAGGAAACCGGCGCTTACGTAGCTGTTCCTTTCTATGGTCAGAAATATGTTGTAGAAGCTCCTTTGAGTGAGTATAATGTCGAGAATTTCGACGGGAAACTGGTTGCGATTGAAGGCTATACTAATGGTGGTATCGTTGAAGATTCTTCCGAGGAATACAGTTTTATCGTAACAGGAATCAAAGAAGTCACATATACTGATAATGCTAACTGGAAACTGTCTTGGGATTTGGATTCGAAAACGATTACCAATACCGTGTCTGGTGAATCTTCTGAATGGTATGGAATTTTTGTGTGCAATGCTTCTATTGTCGGCTCTGAGGATGGCTATGCTTCGATTGATGAATTAATTCAGGATGCGATTCCTTATAGTCAGGATGAGGTTCAGTTCGAGATAATCGGTGAATATAATGGCCTGCCCGTGGAACTTATCGTCTATTATGTCTTGGACGATAGCATTATGCAGGGAACGGGCTCCCTTTCCTTAGACATTCCTTATGGAGAATACATCGCAATTGCCTATGGTATGGAAGATGAAACCTTCAATGCTACTGGTAATTATGCTGTGCTGGAGTTTGACTATCCTGACCCGCATGTGCCTGCTACCTATGATGAATTCATTGGCCAGTGGTCTGCTTCCGGAAGTGTTTATGCGATTTCCGAAAAGGTTAAAGGTGAGTCTTATTCTATCGAAGGCATGTCTGCTCAAGGACCTGTCGAGGCTATCTTTGCTGATGGCGCACTGCAGATTTATGAACAGGACATGGAGGGTACGATGACTTCCTCTTATGGTACAGTTGAGGATCTGGCATTCGGCGGTTGCTTCCAGAGCTCGAATCAGACCTATTACGGTTACAAGCATCAGACGAAGGACACGAAGAATCTCATCATGACCATTGGGAAACTCGGAGATGGAACCTATGACGTTACTCCTGGCTACTGCACTATACAGTACAAAGACGGGACCAGCGAAGATGTTAAGTTTACTGGATATGGAATGCATGGCGTCCTGGGCGAAGATGCCGGAGCGTATGCAGGCTATCATATTGCGATGACCGCCACCACGATTCCGTCGGTGATTGAGGTTTATGTGCCTTATAGCCCGGCCTTGCCGTTTAAGGAGAATTTCGAGGTATTCACTTATGGTAATCTTTGGACATTTATTGATGCCGACAAAGACGGCTATAAATGGACCCACATGACTACCAACTGCGTAGCTTACAGCGGAGTGGGTGTTCTTGCCAGTGCCTCTTATCAGTCAAAAGCCCTCAACCCCGATAACTGGGCTTTCACTCCTGGCATTGAAATGACCACGAATAACTACCTGAGCTTCTGGGTAGCAGCCCAGGATGTTTCTTATCCAGAGGAACATTATGCTGTTTATATTACGGACCAGACTCCTTCCGCTTCTACGCTTGATGCTTGCACGAAGCTTCATGAGGCCACTATCCCCGAGGGCGAACCTGTTGAGTCTGTCATGGTTCAGGGGAAGTATACTTACCAGCATTTCGTAATCGCTATCCCTGAGGCTTACCAGAATAAGACCTGCTACATCGGATTCCGTCACTTTAACTGCACGGATATGTTCAGAATCAATATTGATGATGTAGAAGTGACCGAAGGCGTTCCTTCTGCCGGCGCTCCTTCATACGCTCCTTCTACTGTCAAGAACAACAATGGTTCTGCTGTTTATCGCACTAAGGTGTTCAAGAATACGAACAAGGCCGTGAGAAGCCTTAAGCACTCTTCCGAGGTGGCTCCTGCGACTATCAAGGGCCTTAATTCCAAGAAGAACCTCACGAACGGTATTGAGCGCAGAAAGTAATCTCACTTTTATAGTCTAATCGAGGCGCCCGGGTGACCCCCGGGCGCCTCTTTTTTATTGCCGCCGACCGCCTCCGGCCTCCCGCGCGGACTCCGCAAGCCGTTCTCCCGCGCCCGCGTGGGTGAAAAACGGTCCTTCGCAACAGGAAGGAAAGCCGCGTTGACAGCTGGAACGCACAGAATGGCGATTTCGGGTCAACGCGGCAAGAGATTTCGGGTCAAGCCCGGAATGAGGGGGAGTCAAGCTTGGAATGAGGGGAGGGGGGCGGAAATGATGTGGAAATAATTTGTATCTTTGTAGTCTATGAGTGACTATATTGTATCTGCCAGGAAGTATCGGCCGGACTCCTTTGAAACGCTCATCGGCCAGGATACCATCGCCCGAACCCTGTCCAACTCCATTCGGAGGGGGCAGCTCGCGCACGCATACCTTTTCTGCGGGCCGCGCGGGGTGGGGAAGACCACCACGGCACGTATCTTCGCCAAGATGATCAACTGCGCCAACCCCGGCCCCGAGATGGAGCCGTGCGGGGAGTGCGAGTCCTGCGTGTCCTTCCAGGAGGGCCGAAGCTACTGCATCCACGAACTGGATGCCGCTTCCAACAACTCTGTGGAAGATATCAAGGCGCTCATGGAACAGGTACAGGTGCCGCCGCAGGTGGGCAAGTACAGCGTGTATATCATCGATGAGGTGCACATGCTGTCGCAGGCCGCCTTCAACGCCTTCCTGAAGACGCTGGAGGAACCGCCGGCACACGCCATCTTCATCCTAGCCACCACCGAAAAGCACAAAATCCTTCCCACGATCCTCAGCCGCTGCCAGACCTACGACTTCAACCGGATCAGTATTCCGGACATGGTGCGCAACCTGCAGGGCATCGCCGAAAAAGAAGGCATCAAGATAGACGACAAATCCCTGCACGTGATAGCCTCCAAGGCCGATGGTGCCATGCGCGACGCACTCACCATCTTCGACCAGACGGTGGCCTTCTGCGGCAAGGACGTAAAATACGAGGATGTCATCCGCAACCTCAATGTGCTGGACTACGAGTTCTGCTTCTCCCTGGTGAACAACTTCCTGGAGGGTAACTACGCCAGCGCATTCCTCACCTTCGACCAGATTCTGGCCAAAGGTTTCAACGCCCTGCACTTCGTAGGGTCCCTGTCCACGCACCTTCGCAACCTCGTGGTTGCCAAGACCGGTGGCCTGGAGTCGCTGCTGGAACTGCCGGATTCTTTAAAGAAAGAATACGCCGAGCAAGCCGCCCGCTGTTCCCACCAGTTCCTGTTCGAGGCACTGGGCATTACCACCGCCTGCGAAACTGGCTATAAAGCCGCCGTGAACCCGCGACTGCACATTGAGTTCGCACTCATGAAGCTCAGTTATCTGATGGGGAAACCGGCCGATAAACCGGTAGCCGCGGCGCCCGCAGTGGCACCCGCGCCGGCACCGAAGCCCGCACCGGCACCGTCGCCGAAGCCTGCACCCGCTCCTGCCCCTAAGGCAGAGATGCCCGATCAGGTCGGGGAAAAGGCCCCCGCTCCGGCCCGCCGCCGCACAGCCAAAACCGGCTCGGCTCTCTCCATGAGCGCCATCATGGAAGAAAAGCCGCAGGAGGTAGAGCAGGAGACATCGGCCCGGGAATCGGCCCCGCTGCCGGAGGACGAAGTCCTGAAGATGAAGTGGAAGGAGATGGCCGGCCGTTACGGCGCCAAACCCCGTCTGGCCAGCATGCTCCAGAGCGGTAAGGTTGAGGTAAAGGAAGAGAAAGGCATCAAGGTGGTGGAATTCTTCGTGACCAACGAGTCCCAGCGCCAGTGGATTGTGGAGAAGATGCTCCGCGAGCTGGAAACCCAGCTGCGTGAGATGACCGGCTGCAGCCGCATCAACGTGGACGTTTCCGTGATCCCCATGGAAGAGGTGGAGAAAGTTCCCTACATGCCGGAAGAAAAGGCAAAAGATTTAATGGATAAAGAACCCGCGGTGCGTGAATTTGTTGCCGCCATGGGTCTTGATACGAAATAGCTATGAAACTACGCGCAGAAAAACTGGTGAAGAAATACGGCGTCCGCACGGTTGTGAAGGGCGTATCCATGGAAGTGCAGCAGGGAGAGATTGTGGGATTCCTGGGCCCGAACGGTGCCGGTAAGACCACCAGCTTCTATATGATTACGGGCCAGATCAAGCCCAACGGCGGCCAGATCTTCCTGGACTACGACGACGGCACCACCGTGGAAGTAACCACCCTTCCCATGTACCAGCGCGCCCAGCGCGGTATCGGCTACCTTCCGCAGGAAGCCTCCGTGTTCCGCAAGATGAGCGTAGAGGATAACATCATGTCTGTGATGGAAGTCTCCGAGAGCACGAAGAACATGACCAAGGAGCAGCGTGTGGCCCGCATGGAGCAGCTCATCGACGAGTTCAACCTCTCCAAGGTGCGCAAGTCCCTGGGCATCCAGCTTTCCGGCGGTGAGCGCCGCCGCTGCGAGATTGCCCGCGCCCTGGCTGTAGACCCCAAGTTCATCCTTCTGGACGAACCCTTCGCCGGCGTAGACCCTATCGCCGTGGAAGACATCCAGTATATTATCGCCAAACTGAAGTACCGCAATATCGGTGTTATTATCACAGACCACAATGTGGGTGAAACCCTGGCCATCACAGACCGCGCCTATCTTCTGTATGAAGGCGTAATCCTGCAGGCAGGCACGCCGGAGGCCCTTGCCGCCGACGAAGACGTGCGCACCAAATACCTGGGCTCAGGCTTCGTTCTTAAGCGTTCCAAGTCGGTGGAACGGGCCCGCAAAGAAGTGGAGGGAGAACACCGGATTTAACTTTGGCACGGTGCTTGCTTTAACTAGATTCGGTTAGTATTAATTGGTTTAGTTAATAAGTAGGTTAGAAAAGAAAACCGGACCTCGTGAGAGATCCGGTTTTTCTATTGTAAAAGGTGTAGGAGAGCTTACTGCTCTTCCTGAAGACGAAGCTGCTGAACATAGATAGCCTTCTGGAGCGCCATGCGCTTCTTCACGGAAGGCTTCTCGAAGTTCTTGCGGGCGCGGAGCTCACGGACAGCGCCGGTCTTTTCGAATTTACGCTTGAATTTCTTCAGGGCTCTTTCGATGTTTTCGCCTTCTTTGATGGGTACGATGATCATGCTTTTACACCTCCTTTTTTCTTAATTTTGGGCTGCAAAGATAGAAAGATTTTTTTCTCTATGCAAATTTATTGTACAGTTATCTCTAATTCAAAGTATTCCGTACTTCCGTCGGGCCATTTTACCACCGCTCGGATAAGGTGTTTTCCGGCCTGGAGGTTCTTCACAATGCCGTTGGAGAGGTACTTGTCAAAGGTCCAGGCCACCGAAACAGGATCTGCGTCATCGGGCATATCCAGCTGCAGCTCAAGGTCGCTGCCTGCATCGTAGACGCCATTGCCCGGGTCGTAGATGGCCGTCATGCCCAGCCTGCCGAAAGGCGTCTCGCCGGCCTCTCCCGTTACCTTCGCCTTAAAGCTTAACTGGTTGTCGCTGGCAAAGGCAATATCGGTAATCTCGCCCAGCTCGTTGCCGTCCCAGTCTATGGGCTTGTAACTCTTGACATTCTGCGTGCCCGGGAACACCCAGCTGTTGCGTTTGCTGGAGGTGTTCAGGCTGGTCTGGTCGGCGGCCGGAATTACATAGCAGCAGGGATGGTGGCCGTAGACATTGATGTCGTTCATGTCCCACAGGGAGTAGGCTGTGTAATAGGAGGTGACGTGGTGGGCCGTAGATTTGTCTATATGGTAAATCACCAGGCCCGCCGGCAGTTCCTGATCCCAGCCCTGCTTGTTGCGGTATTCCAGCATGAAGCTTTCGCCTTCGGTAGGGGAGAGCATCTGATAGCCTTCGTTATGCTGCACGCCCTGCATGGTGTGGTAGCCGCGGGAAAGAACGGTGATGTCGTTTTCATCGGCCCAATCCAGCTGCGTGCGCTCCAGCGCATTGAAGTACGGCGGGATGTCGCTGCCCTTGAGGTAGCAGCCGCTGTCCATGACGCTGAAGGAGCCCATGCCGTGGCTCTCCCCGTTGTCTTCGTAGTCGGTGTCGTAGTAGTCCGGCAGGCCCAGGGAGTGGCTGAACTCGTGGGCGGTGACACCAATGCCGCAGATCTTGTTGCCGGAACTGCCGCGCAGTTCGGCCGTGCAGAAGTAGTTGCCCAGCTTTACGCCGTCGTGCACCGCATTGCGGCTACGTACACTGGACTGGTGCGGCCAGATGGCATCTGTGGGACCGCCCTCGGCCTGGCTGTAGCCGGCATAGTAGAACAGCGTCATGTCCACCATGCCGTCGTGGTCTTCGTCGTACTGCGCAAAGTTCACGGTGGCATCCAGGATATTGGCGCCGTCGATGAGCGCCATGTATGCCTGTTTGTCGTGGGTCACCACGCGGTCTCCGTTCATAATCTGTTCGCCGTAGTAAGCCATATTGTGGGGGAGCGTAACAGGACCGTAGACGTCAAAGACGGGCTTGTATTCGTCGAAGGAATTGTCGGAGAAGTAGTCGCGCACGGAACCCTTGGCGTCGCCCGTGTTGTAGCCACGCTTGTTCAGCATGTCGTTGAAGGCCTGCTTAGGGTCGCTCTGCTTGAACTTCACGTCGGTGAATTCTACCAGCAGCACGGGGATGTGGTGCTCGCCGTGGGTGCGGGCGTTGGTCCCCTTCATTTTCGCGCGCCGGGTGGCCATATCGGCCTCATCCTGCCGGCGGCGTTCCTTCGCGGCGGCGCGAAGCTCGGCGCTGATGGAAGTGGGGCGCCAGAAGCCGTCGTCGTGGCGGGCCACCATCTCGTTCGTGCCGGCCAGCGTGTACCAGTTCAGATATTCGTCGCCGTGCAGTTGGACGCGCACCTGGGTGCCGTCGGGCTGGGTAAATGTGATAACCACGCCGGGCTTGGCGGGAACGGCCATGGCGCTGAGAGCCAGAAGGATAGCCGAAACAGTGCAGAGAATCTTTTTCATGGCCGATTATTTTCTAAGAACACAGTATTCGCCATTCTCGCCCTTGAGCCAGACCAGCTCGCTGGTGCTGTGGACGAGCATAACAGGGTAGGTTTCGTTGGCCAGGGAGATGCCTCCCATCTGGACAGCGGCCTTCAGGTCGAACTGCTTGCCGCGTTCGAAGTTCTCGTTGTAGCCGGTGAGGGTGATCACCGTCAGCATGGCCGCATTGAACATACGGAAGCGCACGCTGCCATCGGCCTTCTTCAGGTAGGACGTCTGGTTCCAGCCTTCGGTGCCGCGGGTGGCATCGCCAAACTCGGTGCCGTAGAGGCCAGGCGTGGTGACGTCGGTGATGGGGTCCTTCCCATCCTGCGTTACCGTGATGGTGAGCGATGCGTCGGGATGGCCCTCGCTGGTGAAGAGGATTTGGGCCGACCGTGCCTCCGCCGAACGGTTTTCCGTCAGGGAGAAGTTCTCCTGCGCCTCGCTCAGGGGTGCCTTAGTGGGCACCCAGGTAATCCAGGGGGCCGATGTAGACACCTGATAGTCCACGTTGTAACGTGTCTGGACGCTCAGGTTGGTGCGGTCGAAGGGCACGCAGATATCCGTGTCCGTAGAGAGCACCACGTCCTTCTGGACCTGGTCTACCGTGAGCAGGAACATATTCAGGCCGATAGAAATCTTGACGTAAGCGCGGCGCGTACCCACATTCTCGTTCGCGTCCTTGGCGAAGCAGACAAGACGGGACGGGCCGGCGTCGCCGAGGGTGTTCTTCAGGCGCAGCCAGTCGGTGCCGTCGGTGATGCGGGCCGTCCAGGTGGTGGGGGCGTTGAAGCTGATGGCGTATTCGTCGGTACCCTTCATCACCAGCTCGCGCGGGCTGAAGTAGGTGTCCATACCGCCCTGCGTAATCTTCTGCCGCAGTTCGCCCTTGCCGGCTTTGACAATAATGGTATTCTCGCGCGGGGCGTCTTCCAGGTTGGCGTTCATCTTGAACAGCAGCGTGCCGCCTTCGCCTTCCTTCACTTCCTGGGTAATCAGGGTGCCCCAGGAGCTGTCCAGCAACTCGGCCGTCCAGTGGAAGTCACATTCCAGCTCCAGCGTCACGCTGGTTTGCAGGGCGTCGGGGGTTTCTGTGGAGGGGTGGAGAGCGAAAACGCCGGGGAACCGTTCAGATTCCGGGACCTGGCAGGCTGCGATACCCGCCGCAACAAGGGAAATGGCCAACAGGCGTATCCCGTTTAGAGTCAATTTCTTCTTCATCGTTTTCAGGTAAGCAGTGCAAATATAAACAAAAAATTGCTTACATTTGTGAAACACAAATGTTAGACTAACCAAAACACTTACATATGAAAAAGAAAGCCGACGTTTATCCCTGGAAGTTCTCTTCCGTTGGTGGCACCGTCCGCGTGAAGATCCTCTGCGGAAAGGACATCGCAAACCTGTATCAGCTGGACCGCAAGATGTGGACCGTGCTGAGCTGCCCCATCGAAGGCCTGGAGTTCGACGCCAAAGCCTTACAGATGATTGACGTAGACGGCGACGGCCGCATCCGTGTAGACGAGGTCATCAAGACCTCCCAGTGGCTCACCCGCGTGGTGAAAGACCCGGATATCCTCCTGAAAGAGGCCGACAGCCTCAAGCTGGAGGATTTTAATGCCGATGACCCCGACGGCGCGCGCCTGCAGGCATCGGCCCGCCAGATTCTGAAGAACCTCGGCCTGAAGAAGGACGAGATTTCCCTGGAAGACACGGCCGACAATGTGAAAATCTTCGCCGGCACCAAGTTCAACGGTGACGGCATCATCACCCCCGCCAGCGCCTCCGACGAGGAAACCGCGAAGCTCATCGAGACCATCGCCGGCATCGGCAGCGCCATGGACCGCAGCGGCGTGCCCGGCATCACCGAAGAGCACATCGAGGCGTTCTACACCGCCTGCGCGGAATACGCCGACTGGCAGAAGGCCGCCACGAAGGAGGTCTTCCCCTTCGGGGACAAGACGGCCGACGCCCTCGCCGCCGTAGACGCCGTGAAGGATAAGGTGGCCGATTATTTCATGCGCTGCAAGCTCATCGGCTTCGAGGAAGCCCTCACCGGCGCAGTCGACGTAAACGTGGAGCAGATTGCCCTCATCGAAGGCAACCTCGCCGCTGCCGCCGACCAGATTGCCCTGCAGCCCCTGGCCAAGCCCGCCGCCGACGGCAAGCTGGACTTCAAGGCCGTGAACCCCGCCTGGAAGGCCGCCATGGCCGCCGTCACCGCCCTCACCGGCGTAGGCGCCAAACCCGTCACCGAGGAAGACTGGGCCGCCCTGCTGGCGCAGTTCGCCCCTTACTGCGCCCACCTGGAGGCCAAGAAGGGGGCCGATGTAGAAGGCCTCGGCCTGGAAGCCATCCAGACCATCCTGCAGGAAAACAAGAAGGACGCTCTCCTCAAGCTCATGGAAAAAGACAAGGCCGAGGAAGCCAACGCCCTTTCCATCGAAGAAGTGGATAAAGTGCTGCGCCTGAACAAGTACTTCTACCGCTTCCTGAATAACTATGTGGTCCTGGCCGATTTCTACGATCCCAACCGCAAGGCCATGTTCCAGGCAGGCCGCCTGTATATTGACCAGCGCTGCACAGACCTGTGCATCAAGGTGTCCGGCCCTTCGCCGGAGATTTCTTCCCTGAGCGGTATGTACATCCTCTACTGCATTTGCACCAGTGAAAAGCTGGGAAAGAGCATGTATATTGCCGCCGTGCTGACGGACGGTGACGTGGACGGCTTGCGCGAAGGCAAGAACGCCGTGTTCTACGACCGCGAAGGCAACGACTACACCGCCAAGGTGGTGGCCATCGTGGACAACCCCATCTCCATCCGCCAGGCTTTCTGGGCCCCTTACAAGAAAGTGGCCCGCATGATCAGCGACAAGATTGACAAGGCTGCCGCCGAAAAGAACGAAAAGTCCATGGCCGGCCTTACGGAGGCGGCCGACAAGGCAACGTCCGTAAAGCTTGAAGGAGACCCCAAGCAGGCCCCTCAGCCGCCGGTTGCTTCTACCTTTGACATTGCTAAGATCATGGGTATCTTCGCCGCCATCGGCATGGCTATCGGCTATATCGGCCAGTTCTTCGTGGCTATCTTTACCAAAGCCTCCAGCATGCCGTCCTGGAAACTGCTGGTGGCGATTGCCGTGATTATGCTCGTGATTTCCGGTCCCTCCATGTTCATCGCCTGGCGCAAACTGCGCAAGCGTGACCTGGGTCCTGTCCTGAACGCCAACGGCTGGGCCATCAACGCCCAGTCCCTGGTGAGAGTGAAATTCGGTAAAACCCTTACTTCCCTGGCCAAGTTCCCCAAACTTACCGCGGTGGATCGCGAGGCCCGTGCCCGCCTTACCCGCCGGTGGATCTTCACCATCCTGGCGCTGGCAGTGGTCTGCGCCGGAGTGCTCATCGGCCTGGGTATCATTAAACTCTGGTAATGGATACTTACTTCCCCTATTCCCAATATGTGACCGGCCGCAACTTTGTGGGCCGTCGCAATGACGTGACGCTCCTGGGTAACCTTCTTACCCAGGGCGAGCACGTTGTCCTGAGCGAGCCGCCCAAGACCGGCAAGACCTCCCTCATCCAGCAGACGCTCTACTCCCTGCGCGTGAAGAACGTCACCTTCTCGGTGGGGCAGTTTTCGGCCCTGAATATCCGCACGCCGGAGGCGTTCCTGCTGCGGCTGGGCTCGACGCTCCTGCGCATGGCGGGCTCTACGCCCTCCGAGTACGCCGACCTGGCGCAGCGCTACCTGGAGGGCACGCACTTCGTCTTCGACCCCGTGGCCTACGAGTCGGAGGGCGCGATTCTCGCCCTGAACTGGGATTTGGAGGAGGCCGATGTGACGGCTCTTCTGAACCTGCCCTTCCGCATGGCGCAGGAGCGGGGAGACCGCCTCATCCTGATTATCGACGAATTTCAGTGCCTGAACATGCTGGAGGACCCGGATGTCATCCTGCGTCCCCTCAGCAATTCCCTCAAGGAGAACCGCGAGAACCGCCGTTTCTCCTATATCTTCTGCGGCTCCGGCGTCAACGCCATGAAGTCCATCTTCCGCGGCAGCCTCCTGTTCAACCGTCTGGTGGAACGGGTTAAGCTCTCGGCGGTGGACGAGCTGGAAATGTCGGACCACATCCTGCGCGGGTTTACATCGGCCGGTAAAGTCGTCGAGAAAGAGCTCCTGCAGGGTGCCTGCCGCCTTTTCCGCGGGCATCTGTGGTACATCAACCACTTCGCCTCCATCTGCGACGGCATGACCAGAGGTTACCTCATGGAGCCCGGCCTGGTAGACGCCCTGGGCTGCCTCATCTCGGTGCACGAGCCCCGTTTCATGAACACCATGAACGACCTCACCACGCACCAGGTGAACCTCCTTCGTGCTACGGTGGACGGCGTTACGCGCTTCTCCAGCGCCGAGGTCATCCGGCACTATGCCCTGAACTCGTCGGCCAATGTCAAGCGTGTGAAGGACGCCCTCATGAAGAAGGAAGTGCTCCTGTTCGAAGAGGACGAGAAGCCGGTCATCATTGACCCGCTCTTCGAGTACTGGCTCCGGAAATACTATTTTGAAATAAAAGATTAACGTCATGCCCGGCCCCGACCGGGCATCTTATGCCTATGAAAAAACATATAGTGGTTTTAACCGGTGCGGGTGTGTCCGCCGAGAGCGGCTTTGCCACTTTCCGGGACACCGGCGGCCTGTGGGAGCAGTACGACGTGAACGACGTGGCTTCCATCGAGGGCTGGTACCGCAACCGGCAGCTGGTGCTGGACTTTTACAACCAGCGCCGCGCGCAGCTCAAGGACGCCCGGCCCAATGCGGCGCATGTAGCCATCGCCGAGCTGGAGAAGACCTACGACGTGGATGTGATTACGCAGAACGTGGACAATCTGCACGAGCGGGCCGGTTCCACGCGCGTACTGCATCTGCACGGCGAGCTCACCAAGGTGCGCCCGGAGACAGGCGTCTACGACCGCACTTCCTCCGAGGCCGAGGTGATTGACATCGGCTACGATTCTGTCGGCCTGGGCGACCTCGCCCCCAACGGCAGCCAGCTGCGCCCGCACATCGTCTTCTTCGGGGAGGCGGTGCCCAATATCGAGAAGGCCATCGACCTGGTGATGAAGGCCGATATCCTCCTCATCGTCGGCTCCTCCCTGCAGGTGTACCCGGCCGCGGGCCTCTACCGCTACGCACCGAACGATTGCCCCATCTACGTCATCGATCCCAAGCCCGTTCCCCTGGCCGATCCTCGCGTGACCTTCATCCAGGATGTCGCTACCAAGGGCATGGAAAAATTCGTGGCGCTTATTTAGTTGACTATAAGTTAATTAGCACAAGAGACGGGTAGTAAATCACTACCCGTCTCTTGTGCTAAATTATTGATGAGCAGCGCGTTAAGCGCCACGGTCTAGTCGATTCTGTCGAAACCGGTGTAAGGCCTCAGGCACTCCGGAATTTCGATGTAACCGTCTTTCTGGTTGTCTTCCAGCAGGGCGGCTACCACGCGGGGCAGGGCCAGGGAGCTTCCGTTGAGGGTGTGGCAGAGCTGCATCTTGCCTTCCTCGTCCTTGTAACGGCACTTGAGGCGGTTGGCCTGGTAGCTCTCGAAGTTGGACACGGAGGAAATCTCCAGCCAACGACCCTGAGCGGCGCTCCACAGCTCGAAGTCGTAGGTGATGGCGCTGGTGAAGCTCATGTCTCCGCCGCAGAGGCGAAGGATGCGGTACTTCAGACCCAGCTCGTTCACCAGGCTCTCTACGTGAGCCACCATCTCGTCCAGGGCGGCGTAGCTGTTCTCCGGCTTCTCCAGACGCACAATCTCAACTTTGTCGAACTGGTGCAGACGGTTCAGACCGCGCACATCCTTACCGTAGGAACCGGCTTCGCGGCGGAAGCAGGGGGTGTAGGCGGTAAGCTTCTGGGGGAACTGGTCGGCGCCCAGAATGACGTCACGGAAGATATTGGTAACGGGAACTTCTGCGGTGGGAACCATGTAGAAGTCGTCCAGGTTGGCGTGGTACATCTGGCCTTCCTTGTCCGGGAGCTGACCGGTACCGAAACCGGAAGCGGCGTTCACCATCACAGGAGGCTCCACTTCCTTGTAACCAGCGGCGGTGTTGCGGTCCAGGAAGTAGTTGATGAGGGCGCGCTGCAGTTTGGCACCCTTACCTTTATATACAGGGAAGCCGGCGCCGGTGATCTTCACACCCAGGTCGAAGTCGATGATGTCGTACTTCTTGGCAAGCTCCCAGTGCGGGAGAGCGCCTTCGGGCAGATTCACCTCGGGGCCGCCCATCTTCACCACCAGGTTGTCCTCGGCGCCTTTTCCTTCCGGAACCAGGTCGCAGGGGATGTTGGGGAGAAGCACGAGCTGCTTCATGAGTTCGTCGTTGTTGGCATCGGCCTGGGCCAGGAGCTCGGTGGAGCGGTTCTTCAGCTGAGCTACTTCTTCCTTGGCGGCTTCTGCCTCGGCCTTCTTACCCTCTTTCATGAGCTGGCCGATGGCGGCGGCAGCTTTCTTCTGCTGGGCCAGGAGGGCGTCGCTCTCTGTCTGGAGGGCTTTGCGTTTGTCGTCCAGGGCGATGACATTCTCTACAATCTCGCGGGCGTCAAAGTTCTTGACGGCGAGTTTCTTAATCACATACTCCGGGTTTTCGCGGAGGAGTTTCAGTGTGAGCATATCGTTATAATCGTTTTCTTCAAAGACAAAGGAGGAACTGTCCCCTTGGGTACAGGTCCTCCTTTTACAATCTTTTGTACCTTCGGGTTAGTTCTCGAAAGGAACTACTGAAACGAAGGACTTGTCTTCACGCTTGCGGGTGAACTTCACGGTGCCGTCTACGAGAGCGTAGAGGGTGTGATCCTTACCCATACCCACGTTGAGACCAGGGTTGTGAACAGTACCG
>Ga0310696_10006511_pt1 | contig 13841 bp, 7 predicted proteins | sample AusTroGonzalo_MG_4_FD_203885 | JGI IMG/M metagenome (GOLD analysis project Ga0310696, IMG submission 203885) | Bovine rumen microbial communities from tropical cattle in Woodstock, Queensland, Australia - Gonzalo_02 (v2) (version 2) | ecosystem: Host-associated > Mammals > Digestive system >... | reverse complement strand
CTTGAATACGGTGACCATCATTCTTTCACCGAAAGTGAAATGGCACTACTCTGCAAAAAAGTAGCAGAAAAGGGCGATTCCACCGTCATCTTTACGACGGAAAAAGACCTCGTCCGTCTTCAAATTCCGGAATTGAAACCACTCACCGACAGACTTCCCATTTTCGTAGTTCCCGTGCGGGTGGAATTCTTGTTCGGGGAGGAGGGGAAGTTCTCAAGCTGTTTTTGCTAAAGGGAACGAAATCGTTCTCTTCTCTCTTCCGCAGCATCATCTGCGGTGCTCTTCCGTACCTGCCACCCGTGCCGCAGTTGTTGTACGTCGCATCGCCGTCCCCAGACTGCACTCACTTTGTTCGTTTGTCTGGGGTTATTGGGAGTTCGTGCCTCCGGCACGAGGCACGAAATAATTCCCCATCTTAGAAAGAAGGGGAATAATTCGCGTCCATTCGCGTAATTCGTGGTACTTTCTTCCAAACCACAGAAAAATCGTATCTTTGCGGCTCGTTCTTTCAAGAGGATTTTTCTTAAGAATTGAATGTAATTTATTGAAATCTAATCCATTAAAAGATAATCGTTATGTTGGAAAAAATCAAAGAAACGGCACAGTTTTTGGAAAGCAGAATCACCACAAAGCCGGAAGTGGCCATCGTTTTAGGCTCCGGATTGGGCGGTTTGGTCAGTCACATCGACATTGAGCAAGAAATCCCCTACCGCGAAATTCCGAACTTCCCCGTCTCCAATGTGGCCGGCCACAAGGCCACGATGATTTTCGGCAAACTCAACGGTCGTCCCGTGATGGTGATGAGCGGACGTTTCCACTACTACGAAGGCCATCCGATGAAGACGGTGACCTTCCCCATTTTTGTAATGAACCAAATGGGAATCAAGAAGTTGGTGCTTTCCAACGCCGCCGGCGGGATGAACCCCACCTTCGATGTCGCCGACATTATGATTATCACCGACCATATCAATATGATGGCCAACAACCCGCTGCTCGGCCCCAACATTGACGAACTCGGCCCGCGCTTCCCCGATATGAGTGAGGCCTATTCGAAACGGTGGATCAAGCTGGCGAAAAAAATCGGAGAGGAACTGAATATCAAATTACAACACGGTGTGTATGTGGGTGTTACAGGTCCAAGTTACGAAACACCTTCGGAATACAGGATGTACCACATTTTGGGTGCCGACGCGGTCGGAATGTCCACCGTGCCGGAAACTATCGTCGCCCGCTACCTCGGTATGGAGGTCTTCGCACTTTCCGTCATCACCGACTTGGGCGGTGTGGGACCTATCGAAAAAGTGTCGCACGAAGAGGTGCTCAATGCAGCCAAAAAGGCCGAACCGAATATGGTGAAACTGGTCAGTACGCTCGTGCCTCAGTTGTAAACACGGAGCCGCCGACCGTCGTACATCGTCTTGTAAAACTTCAAGTTGTACTTGCTCGGGCCGCTGATGACGGAACCGTCAAGGATATTGAACACGGAGCCGCACAGCGAATCCTTGATGAGGATGCCGCTTTCATCCACCCAAAGCCAGGAGTCGTGTTCCTCCCAGTCGTAGGGGCAGGCGCGGTCGTATGCCACGAAGGTGAATTGATCCACCCGATAGATGATGATGCCCTGCACACCGCCCGTCACATATTCGTGCCCGCCGATGAAGTTTAGGTTTGCGTAGTTGGGGCTGTCCGGGTAAATCGTGAAGTTGACTTTTACGTTCGGGATGGTTTCGTGCTCGTAACCATTGCAGGCGGAAAAAAAGACCGCCAAAGCAAACAAAGTCAGAAAAGTGAATTTTCTTTGTAACATATTATTTCTCAACTTTTTGTGCTGAAATTGTCAACGATTTGATTCCCTTCAGCGACATCTTGGAATATTTGGAATAGACGGTAAAACTATACGTACCTTCCTCCCCGAATTGCTTCGTCGGGTAGATCACCTTGGTGGCGCGGCGCAACTTTTTGCCATTATCCTCGCCCAAGTCCGTCACCGTTTCTTCATCGTTGAATTCAATCAACGTATTGGTACTCTGCATACTGTTCCCATCGGGAGAGGTCGTGGTAATCACCAACGGCAGCGCCCCCGCCTCAATGTCGTCGTAAAAATCGGCATGGACGGACAGTTTGTAAAAATCCTGCGGGTTCGGGAACGTGCCCGTCAGATGCAACTCTTTGTCAATGCCGTCATCGACTTTAGGGAATGTCCAGACGCTATTTTCAAAAGTGTGAGTTACGGCAAAACCGTTTTTCGGACTGATCTTAATGTCCTTTTCGGTCAGCGTATCCTGATGACAGCTGACAGTTATCATGCTGAGAATAAGAGCGATAGTTAAAAAAGAGACAAAAGTTCGTATATTTTTCATTCTGCTATAAAGTTTTCAAAAAATGATAGTACCTTTGCGGCTGCAATTCGAGCGCAAAATTACACTAATTTCTTTAATGATAGTTTTCCGTATCGTATTGTGCCTCAAAATAATGGAAAAATTGATAATGTTTTACTAAAAAGAACGAAGATGCCTGGAAAGAAATTCTATGTGGTATGGGAAGGACGGACCCCCGGTATATATGATAATTGGTCGGATGCGAAGGCGCAGGTGGATCAGTTTGCCGGGGCAAAATACAAATCTTTTGACTCCATAACGGATGCGCAAAAATATTTTCGTGAAGGTTATAAGGTTTACTATCAAGAACATCCGGTAATACCTACGGAAAAGCCGACCTTTGTCAGCAGCAATGACGAGAAACCGGTTCTGGACAGCATCTGCGTGGATGCGGCCTGCAATATGGTGACGCGGGTGATGGAGTACCGCGGCGTGGACACCCGCACGGGACAGGTGATTTTCCACCGCGGTCCCTTCAACGGCGGCACCAACAACATGGGCGAATTTTTAGCTTTGGTACACGGGCTGGCCCTTCTGAAACAGCAGGGAAGTAACATTCCCATCTATACCGACAGCATCACCGCCATTTCGTGGGTGCGCCACAAGAAGCACAAGTCCATCGTGCTGCCGACCGAAGAGAACGCCCTCCTTTTCGCCCTGCTTAACCGTGCCGAAAACTGGCTGAAAAACAATACGTTCCAAAATCCGATTGTGAAGTGGAACACGAAAGCGTGGGGTGAGATTCCAGCAGATTTCGGAAGGAAGTGAGGGGGGGAGCGAACCCTATTCTTCTTCTCCGTACAAATTCTTGATGTATTCGATTTGCCGACGGTCGCGTTTGGTGGGACGGCCCTCCCCGCGGTCTCGGTACTCGAACCGCATGTTGAGCATCTTCACCCGTTCGTACTCTTCGGGCGGTGTGAGGTCGGTCATGTACTGCGGCACTAACGGCGCTCCCACGCGGCTTTTGGGACTGTCAACCACTTGCACCGTCTTCTCCAGTTGGCCGATGTGGACGACGTAAATCTCATCCTTCTTCACCGCTTTCGACGGTTTCACGTTGGTGCCGTTCATCTTCACCTTGCCCGCGTTGCACGCGTCGGTGGCCATTGAGCGGGTCTTGAACAGCCGCACGCTCCACAACCATTTGTCAATCCGGATGCTTTCCATAATGGTGGCTTATTTTCGGTGCAACTCTCTGGCGTGCAGGGTATTCAGAAGCAGACAGGTCATCGTCATCGGACCCACGCCGCCGGGTACGGGCGTGATGGCCTCGCACTTCTTCGCCACTTCGTCATATTTTACGTCCCCGCAGATGCGGTATCCCTTCTCACTTTTTTCGTCCGGGATGCGGTGGATGCCGATGTCAATGACGGTGGCGCCTTCCTTCACATAGTCGGCGGTGATCATCTCCGGCTGGCCGATGGCCACGAGCAGGATGTCGGCGGTGGCGCAGACCTCCTTGAGGTTTTGTGTGCGGCTGTGGCAGATGGTGACGGTGGCGTCGCCCGTGTCGGACTTTTCGGCGAGCAGCATGGCGAGCGGCTTGCCCACAATGTTGCTGCGGCCGAGCACCACGCAGTGTTTCCCTTTCGGGGAGATGCCGCTGCGGCGCATCAGCTCCACGGTGCCGTAGGGTGTGGCGGGCAGGAAGTCGGCGCCGCCCAACAGCAGTTTGCCGTTGTTGGTGGGGTGGAAGCAGTCCACATCCTTTTTGGGATCCACATGTTCCACCACCTTCTCCATATTAATGTGTTTAGGCAGTGGCATTTGGATGATATAGCCGTCAATTTCATCGTCATTGTTCAGGAAATCAATAGCTTGCAGAAAATCCTCCTCGCGGATTTCGGTGGGGTAGTGGTAGATGGAGGAGACGAAGCCGACTTCCTTGCAGGCGCGGCAGATGCTGTCCACGTAGGTTTTGGCAGCCCCATCGTCACCCACGATGACTGCCGCGAGGTGCGGAACGGGCTGTCCGTCCTTCATCATCTCTTTCACCTTATCGGCGATTTCGTCCTTTACTTCATTTGCAATCTTCTTACCGTCAATTACTTTCATAAAAAATATCTTTAAAATAAATGAGTGGCAAAGGTAGTAAATAATTTTGGGTTGGACGGACAGAAAAGGGACAAAATCACCCAATATCCCTGAATTGTTGATAAGCCAAGAACCTTTCACATTGCGCTGTTTAAAAAAAAAGCCAATTTTAAAAAAAAAGGTGTGTCAGAAAAAAAATTATTCTTATTTTTGTCAGATTTTATATCGTAGTGCAAAAGTTGTTGATAACCCACAGCTCTGCGAGAATAATTTATTGAAAATAAAATAGATAAGAAAATAAAGAAGAAAATTAATAACAATCAAAACACTATTTTTATGAAAAAGTTTTACACTTTTGAGCCTAAAAATTTCCGAATCTTCTCTAAGATGAAGAGTTTTCTTGCCGTCGCACTCCTTTTGTTGATGGCAGTAGGTACAGTAAAAGCAGAGGAAGTAACGGTCACGTTTGCGGAAGGGGCTTTCACTTCCACTTCTGGTGATGTGAATAATTATTTTTCCTTCACTACCGCACAAAACGGATCAACGTCAACTCCTGCATACAATGCAGGTTCTGAGGAATTGAGGTTGTATTATTCCTCTACGGGGAATGGAGGCTCCATTACATTTTCTATCTCGAATGGTGCTGTTATCACAGGTGTTGAAATCACTACGTCCACCACACCGTCTGTGAGTTGTTTCGTTGATGGTTCAACAGCGGCAATCAATATTCCGAGAAGCGGATATGTTTATTCTAAAGATAATTTGTCCGCATCTTCAAGTTTGGAGATTAAAAATGTCAATACAACGAATACTCAATTACGTATCAAATCCATCAAAATCACATACGATGTCCCTTGTCAGGAGCTGGTTACCCGCACTGACAATAAATCCATCTGTGAATATGGTTTTCCGGATTTCTATAACTTTAATGGCAGAAACCTCAAGGCAGAAGGAATATATATTGACACTATTCCCGCAGCTGGCATTGCTTGTGATACTATCGTGACCCTCAATCTCTCCGTCATCCCCGGTGAGTATGAGTATGATGTCACCATCAATGAAGGTGAGAGTATCCAACTCGGTGACCAGACAATCACTACGAATGGTGACCATAGCTATTATTTCCTTGGTAGCGAAACGGCTTGCGGTTGTGACAGCTTCGTGACTCTTCACGTAACGGTTGTCCCGATTGATACCGTTGACGAAGTGTTCGCCACCGCTTGTGTCGGAAGCACCTATACCTTCCCGCTTTTCGATGGTTTGGATACGAATATTATATGTACAGAAACATATATATATGAATTTACAAAGCCTGGCATCGCCCAAGGCGGTCGTGACAGCGTGCGCATCCTTTACCTTGATGTTGTCTCTGGTTACAATGAGACAGCTACAGATGCCATTTGTCAGGGAACAGAATACCAGTATGGCGAGGGTATCTACGGCTATCACTTCGATACCGATGCCGAACCGGGCGTTTACACTGACCTTAGATATACTTTCACGTCGTCCAATGGTTGCGACAGCACGGTGACCCTGACCCTCACCATCAACCCGAATTATCAGGATACGGTCGAGGCTACTTTCTGTAGTGCGGAACTTCCGCAGAATGTAGGTGACATCGTCATTGAAGCTGGTACGGTTTCCGGCGTTTACGATCACGCATTCCAGTCTGAAGCGGGCTGCGACAGCAACGTTGTGGTTCTTCTGACGGTGAATCCCTCTTACGAGGAGACCATCGCTGATACCATCTGTGACAACGAACTCCCGTATATGTTCCGCGGCCACGAATGGACTGCCGCCGGCAGCGAGGTCTACAACGAAACGACAGTTGATGGCTGTGACAGTGTGGTGAACTACACGCTGGTCGTCAACCCCACCTTCGAGGAGACCATTGACACCACCATCTGTCCTTCCGAACTCGCCAGCTTTGAGTTCCGCGGTCATACCGGTTATACGGAAGGTGGCACCTACCCCTACAACGAGACCACCGTCAACGGCTGCGACAGCAATGTTACCCTTAACCTTACTGTCATTCCGGTGTACAACCGTGAAGAGATGGACACCACCATCTGCATCAATGAGACTCCGTATGTCTATTACGGCGAATCCTTCAGCACCACAGGTATCCATGTGGTTAACCTCAACGCTTGCGGAGACACCACAGCCACCCTTAACCTGACCGTGAACGAAACCAACGCCTGCACCTTCACCGTCACCATTGAGGCCGGTGAAAACGGTGCTATTGACGGTGCGGCCATCGTGAACCACGGTAACAATTATGATTATGTTATTACTCCGGATAACTGCTACTACATTGAAAGTGTCACCCTTGATGGTGTTGCCCAGACCATTACCGATGCGGACGGCATGACCCTCACCCTTGACAGCGTCTATACCAACCACACTGTTGCCGCCACTTTTGCAAAATACAGCTATACGGTGACAGCTATTGGTACTGTTGAAGCTGGTGCTACTTTCGAGTGCGGTGAAACAGCCCACTATACCTATGCTGCTGAGACGGGTTATCATATCGACTCCCTCTATATCGACGGCAGCCTCAGTACGGCTGTATATAACGAGACTTGGTTCAATGGCACATGGGATTTCAATATGACCGCTGACCACAGCATTGAGGTCTTCTACAGCAAGAACCATTACACGGTATCCGCATCCGCAACAGGCATAGGTGGTACGATCAGCCCTCTGGGTGACAGCACCTATGAGTTTGACGCTTTCCCGACCTACACTTTCACTATGGAAGAGTGTATCGGTGTCCGCAGAATATTGATTGACGGTGAGGAAGTTGAAGTGACAGGTGATTCCTATACTTTTGATTCTCTGACCCACAACACAACGCTTGAGGTTGTTTTCGATACTGCCATCTATGATCTCATTTCTGTCTTCCACGGTCCTGGCCTCGGTACAGTTAACGGCATGCCCGAAGGCGTTTTTGGACAAGCTGCTTGTGCAAGCACGGTCAGTGGTGTGTATGTTGATGCTGATGCAGCCACGCACTCCAGAATTGATTCTGTAAAATGGGATGGCTTTGTTTACAATGCTGTAACTGCTCCCCAGTACCAGCAACACATAGATCTGCTGTACTCTGTTGTTATGAACGGCAGCAACAATATCGTTGATGTGTACTTCAATCGTGATTACAATCATATCTATACACATGTTGATGGCGGCAATGGTCAGGTCAGACCTGCCGACAGTGTTGTCTATTACTTGGATCCCGCTGTTGTCGTTGCGACTGCCGACCACGGCTGGCATGTTGCTACGATTACTTGCGGAGACGAGACATGGACGAACCAGAACGGCAATGCTGACTCTATCGTCGAGTTCACCGTCAATGAAGTGACTACCGACACCAATGTCTATGTCACTTTCGAAATCAACACCTACGTTCTTACTGTCAATGTTCATGGTGATGGCACCACCACTCCTGCAGCTCCCGACACAACTGTTGAGTATGGCAGCAATGTCGCCCTTACGGCAGTTCCCACCTCCTGCACCTACGTTGACTCTCTCGTCGTGGACGGTGAGACAGTTTCTTCCGTAAACCTTAACAACATTGAGAACGACCATGTTATTGATGTTTATTTCACTCTGTATGAATATACGATGACAGGTTCCGGTGCTAATGCCACTGTTGTGGAAGGCACGGTGCTCTGTGGTTCCGATTTCACTTACACTATCACTGCTGACCAGTACTATCACATCGACTCTGTCTATGTGAACGGTGTCTTTGCTGAAAGCTATACTGGTGAACAGGGCGAGGTGACCCATACCGAAACCAATGTTACTGAAAACAAGGATTTGACAGTTTACGCTTCCCTCAACCATTATACGGTGACAGGTACGGGTGTGAACGGCAGCGTGGATCCCGCTACGGCTTCAGTTGAACATGGCGGTAACATCACTCTCCAACTGGTTCCTTCCACCGAGTGCTATGAACTCACGGGTGTCCTCGTGAATGGTGTGGATGCAATGGCCGATGTGATTGAAAACACGGTCAATGTTGATTCCTATGTTTATACGTTTGACGATGTTCCCAGTGGTACCATGCAGTGCGGTGCCGGTAACGGCACTCCGGTTCTTCCGGGTTGGACAATGGTGAAGGTTTTTGAAGCAGGTCAAAAGATCAGAGTCGGTTCGAGCAGTGCAATCGGTTCCATTACTACTCCGGCATTAGATCTTTCCACCAATGGCGGTGCCTATACTTTGAGCTTTGATGCAATGGCTTGGAATGGCACCAGCTCTGCAACTTCTATGAAGGTGACCATCGGTACGGAAGAACATATCATCAGCAATCTGCCCAATGAGGATTGTGAGATGACGACCTATACTATTTCTGGCACGAACGGTACGGCTAACACCACAATCACATTTGAATCAAATGGCTCCAATAAGCGCTTCTATCTTGACAACATTCGTATTGACCTTGGTGCTTCCGCTACCGGTTACACCCTTACATTGAACGATGTTACTGAGGCCACCAATGTGGAGGCTACCTTCAGTCTGATTGACTACACGATGACGGCTATCGTCGCCAATGATGAAGGTGGTGTTGTCACCGCTTCTGGCGATACCGTAGGTTGCGGCACAGAACAGTCCTACACGCTCACCGCTAACGAAGGTTGGCACATTGCTTCTTATACCCTTAACGGTGTTACTACCACTGTTGACGGCGTGGTCGCCAGCATGAATGTTCCCACGACCATTGCAGCTAATGACACTTTGATTGCAGACTTTGACATCAACACCTACACGGTTACCGCCCATATCGCACATCAGGCTGGTACCTACGACCATGAGACACAGGTTGTGAACCACGGTGAAAGCGCAACTGTCATCTTCACTGCTGACGTTGCTAATGGCTACCATATTGAAAAGGTCACATGCGGAGATGACGTGGTCACCCTCGACTCCAACAATGCGGTCACTTACGCTTATACGGTGAATGAAGTGGTTTCCGATACGGATGTCTATGTTTACTTCAAGCATAACCTGTTCCCGATTACGGTTATTTTCAATGACGGCGGCGAAGTGGTTCCGTTGACCCAGGATTGGGAATATGGCGAAGATGCTACTTTCCAGATCACTCCTGATGCCTGCAAGTATATTGCCACCATTTTGGCGGACAATGCTTCTGAAGCTATTGCTGATGTGACGGGTACGACCTACACCTTCACCAATGTCACCGCTGAACACACCATTGAGGTTGTTTTTGCTGACTCTATCTTCACGATGTCAGGTGAGGCAATGACTGCTCATGGTACCATCAATTCCGATGATGTGGTTTGCGGCAGTGATTTCACCTACACGATTGTTGCTGACGAAGGTTACCATATCCACAATATTATGATTGATGGTGAGGATGTTCCCGAATACACAAGCACTGATCCCGATGCCGACACTATTACAATTGAATTCTCGGATATTCACAGCAGTCATCTTGTAAGAGCTTGGTTCGAAATTGACGTGTATGGCTTCAACATCACTTTCAATGAAGGTGGTATGGTTACCCCGAGCGGTGAGATGAACGATGTGGTTTACAACACCCCGATTACCTTCACTTTCGCTCCGGAAGCTTGTCAGGAACTTGTTTCCTTCACCATTGATGGTCAGGAATATGTTGACAGCGTGGAGAACAATGTGTTCACATGGTACGCCAATGCTTCCGGTGATATTATCGCTACTTTCGACACGATTGTCTATGAAATGGCTGAAACCCATATCGGTGAAGGTACTGTCACTGACGGTGCTGTAAACTGCGGTGAGGATTACACTTACACCATCACAGCTGGTGAAGGCTATCATATTGAAAGCTACACCATCGGTGGAGTCACCACGACTCTTGGAAACAATGATGATTTTACCGCTACGGTTGACATCATCGCCGCTTCCAGCGACACCACCCTTGATGTTACCTTTGCTATCAATACTTTCACTGTCACCCTTTGCACGGTTGAGGGAGGTTCTTTGAGTACCACCACTCCGACTGTCAACTATGGTGACAACTGCGATGTGGTCGTTACCGCTGATGCCGCTAACGGTTATCATATCGAAACCATCACTTGTGGTGATGATGTTGTGACTCTTGGCGCAAACGACAGTATTGTCTATACTTACACTATCGCCAACATCACTTCTGACACCTCAATCTGCGCTGAGTTCGATTTGAACAACTACACTATCACTGCTTCCATCTCCGATGTTCTTAATGGTGAAATCATTCCTGAAGGAGATACGGTTGTGAAATACGGTGATACAATCAGCTTCGTGATCCGTCCGTTGAATGACTGCCACTATATCAGCACTATCGTTATTGATGAGGTTGCTACAATTTTCTACAATGACAGCGCTGAATATACCTTTACCTTCCCCAATGTTCAAGCCGATCATACCATTGACGCAAACATCGAGACCTATCGTTATGTTGCTGCCACTTCCGTCAACGACGAGAACTTCGGCACCATCACCCCGACTGACACTCTCGACTGCGGTGAGACCTTCAACTATGAAGTCACTCCGGTTACTGGTTACCACATTGTTGCTGTAACAGTTGACGGTGTGGATCTGACCATTGCTGATAGCTCCACATTCGTTGGTTCTATCGAAGATATCCACGCTGATGCTGCTATCGCTGCCACCTTTGGTATCAACCATTACACTATTATTGCCACAACTGGTGACCACGGTACTGTTACTCCTGCTGACACCACTATCCTTGAGTACGCACAGTCACAGACTTATACCATCACTCCTGAATATCCTTGCTACTACATCGACGAAGTTCTGGTTGATGGAGAAGCTGTCACGGTTGATGATATCACAGGTATGACTTATACTTTCGACAGCATTGATGCTCCTCATACGATTACGGCTACCTTCGCTATCTATCAGTATGCTATGACTGCTGACTTTGATGCTACGATGGGTGATGTCACCACCGAGGCCGCTCAGGATTGCGGTACTGATTACCAGTACATCATCACTGCGGGTACGGGTTATCATATCGTCAGCTACACCATTAATGGTATCACTATCGCCCGTATGTTCACGGAGCCGAATGACTATACTGCAGACACGGTTCTTATTTCTCCGGTAAGCCAAGACACCAATATCATAGTTGTCTTTGCTATCAACACCTATACTGTTTCTGCTTGCACCGTTGCTGAAGGCGGCAATCTCGTCGTGAACGAGCCCGTTGAGGTCAACTACAATGAAAACACCACTGTTACGGTCACTGCTGATGCTGCCAACGGTTACCATATCGTTGCTATCACCGACAACCGCGGCGGTTCCGTTGACCTTGGTGGCAACAATACCGACACGACCTACACTTACAACGTGGACAATGTTACCGAAGACATTGAAGTTTGCGCCACCTTCGCTCTGAACACCTTCGTTATCACTGCTACCGCCGGTGAAAACGGTACGATTATTCCTGAAGGCGACACTACTGTCACTTACGGTGAAATGATCGACTTCGTCATCGAACCCAACCATACTTGCTACTACATCTCTGATGTTGTAGTGGACGGTGAAAGCGTTTGGGCTGACTACACTGATTCTGTCAGCGCTTACACCTATACCTTCAATGTTTCCGAATTTGATCCGGCAGTGGTTAACCACACTATCTCCGCTGAATACACCATCTTTGAATACAACATGGCTTCTAACGCCATTACTGAAGGTACGGTTTCATCCGCTACGGTTGAATGCGGTACGGATTATGATTATGAAATCACGGCTAACTACGGTTATCATATCGACCACGTGGTTCTTGACGGTGTAACTACCAACTATGCCGGTCAGGAGACTACAGCTACTATTACGGTTACCGACATTCATGAACATCACTTGCTGAATGTGTACTTCGCCTTGAACCATTACACTGTCACAGCTACGACTGGTGAACATGGCTCTATTGAAGTTGCCGGTGTGACAACCGTTGCCCATGGTGACGAAATCACTTACACCATCACTCCCGACCATTGCTACTATATCAGCGAGCTGCTGGTGAACGGCGAGGCTGCTGCTTTCACTACAGGTGACAGCACGGGCGCCACCTACACCTTCACTTCTGTTGAGGATACGATGACCATCCACGCCAACTTCGACATCTATGTCTATGAAATGACTGCCGATTATGACGCTACGATGGGTACGGTTGAAGAAGGTCAGGCCAACTGCGGCACCAACTTCACTTACAATGTCCACGCTAATGAGGGCTACCACATTGTCAGCATCCAGGTTGGCAACATGATTCACAATCACTACGGTTGGAACACTGATACAGTCGCTACCTTCAATGTTTACAATGTGTCCCAAGACACTGTCTGCCACGTTGTGTTCGCTCCTAACACCTACACTATTGACCTTACGGTTATCGGTAACGGTACTGTTGAACCTGGTGACACCACGGTTGAACACGGTGCAGAAGTCACTTACAACATGACAGCTGATGCCGGTCGCCACATCATCAGAGTTACGGTTGACGGTCAGGTTGTTGCTTCCTACACCAATGAAGACAACATCACCACCGACAGCTACACCTTCAGCAATATTGATGCCAACCACACCATCAAGGTTGAATTCAACCAGAATGAATACACCATCACCGCTACTGCCGGTGCCGAAGGTGAAATCGTTATGCCGGGTGAGAACACGGTTGCTTACAACAACAACATCAGCTTCACCATCCGTGCTACAGAACCTTGCTACCACATCGACCAGATCTTGGTTGACGGTAATGTGGACATGACCTTCTCCAATAACGAAACCTACTACGTTTACACCTTCAACAATGTGGATGCTGACCACACGATTGAGGCTGTCTTCGCTGTCAATACCTACACGGTTGATGTTACCTTCAACGGCAATGGTACTGTTACTCCGAACGGCACCGACACCCTCAACTGCGGTGACAATGCCACCTACACCATCACTCCGGACGAAGGCAACGAAATTCTCAGTGTAACGGTTAACGGTCAGAACATGGGTGTTCAGGAAACTTACACCATCAGCGACATCCATAACAACTACACCATCCACGTTGAATTCGGTCAGATTACTTACAACATGAATGCTACGGCTTACGGCCACGGCACCATTGACCCGATGGGCGACAGCACAGTTGCTTACGGTTCCACCATGGTTTACACGCTGACTCCGGAAGATTGCTACACGGTTTCTGAAGTTCTGGTTAACGGTGTTTCCTATCTGAACAACGCTGCTTTCGACGGCACTACCCTGACCCTCGAAGACATCCAGGCCAATATGAACGTCCAGGCTTACTTCCAGATCAACACCTTCACGGTTGAGACTTCTGCTAACGAAGGCGGTGCTGTCACTGAGACTGCTGTTTACAACTGCGGTACGGATGTGGTTGTCACCATCACCCCGGATGCTTGCTAC
>Ga0310696_10006510_pt1 | contig 13842 bp, 5 predicted proteins | sample AusTroGonzalo_MG_4_FD_203885 | JGI IMG/M metagenome (GOLD analysis project Ga0310696, IMG submission 203885) | Bovine rumen microbial communities from tropical cattle in Woodstock, Queensland, Australia - Gonzalo_02 (v2) (version 2) | ecosystem: Host-associated > Mammals > Digestive system >... | reverse complement strand
GTCCACCCCGCCCTCGTGATGCTGGATCTCAACTCCGAGATCCGGGACCGGACGGCACCCTCCTTCTCCCGGTTCGAGCCCGAGGCTTTCCGCAAGGCTTCCGGATTCGACATCCCCGAGCGGGTCGAAAAGAAAACGATCCTCTACTCCACCATCGACGGGTTCCCCGCCGGACGGATCATCTCCGAAAAGAACCCCTATTTCGTCTACTACCGCTGGTTCTGGAGCGACGGCGACGGATGGAACCCCATGCACACCCGGATCTCGGAGATCTACCACAAGCATATCCGTCATCCCTTCCGCACCTATTTCGCCCCCGCCGCCCGGCAGCCGGCGATCCAGGCCGTCGGCGGCAAGGCCGACATGCTCGGGCAGTGGACCTACGCCTATCCCGACCCGCTCCGGCTGGCCGCCGCGGCCGATGAACTGCTGGCCGCCGCCAACGGCCGTCCGGTCCTTCAGGGAACGCAGCTCATCTGCTACCGCAGTCAGTGCGCTCCCAAAAACATCAAGGTGGACCCCGAGCCCGCGTGGGTGAAACAGCAGCCCGACGCCAACTACATCACCATTCCGCCCGACGCGCTGGTCGAGGCGGTCTGGGCGACGATCTCCCGGGGCGTGGACGGGCTGATCTTCCACGGCGACGGCTCGCTTTATCCGCCGCCGATCAAAGGGGCGTCCATCTACAAGATGACCAACCCCGCGACGGAGCCCGTCTTCCGGAAACTCATGAACGATGTGATCCATCCCCTGGGGCCGACGCTCAAGCGTCTTCCGGATACGGACCGCAGCGTGGCGATCCTGCACAGCTTCACCTCGGCGGTCCTGGCCGAGCGGGGCTCCTACGGCTGGGGCGGCTGGCTCATGGATCTGCACCTGGCCCTGCAGTGGGGCGGCTTGGATCCCCGGGTGATTTATGAGGAGGACATCCTGCGGGGCAAGCTCTCTCAGGTCAAGGTGCTGGTCCTCGCCCACTGCGACGTGCTGACCGAAAAGGTCTACCGCGAGATCGCGGCCTTCCAGCTGCGGGGCGGCATCGTCGTGGCCGACGACACCACGCCTCCCGCCGTTCTGCCGAACATCCGCATCGGGCAGGTCCTCCGCCGGGGCAAGTCGCCCCTCGAGGCCAAGGCGGCGCTGACCGCGCTGGGCGTGGAGCTCCGCAAGAAACTTGCCGGGCACTACACGCCCGCGACGGCCTCGTCCGCGCCCGACCTCGTCTCCCGGATGCGGGGCTCCTATCTCTTCGTCATCAACGACAGGCGCACCTTTGGTGACTACTTCGGCCCGTGGAAGCTGATGGCCGAAAAGGCGCTTCCCGCAAGCGGCACCGTGACGGTCCGCCGCGATGCCGGGGCCGTCTACGACGTGGTCGCGGGGCGCAAAGCCGCCTTCAGGAAAAAGGACGGCGCGATCGAGATCCCGGTGGAGTTCTCCGGGGCGGGCGGGAAACTCTTTCTGCTCCTGCCCGGGGACTTTGCCGCGCCCCGGGTGGCGTATTCCTCAGACGGCACGATCATGGCCGATGCGGGCTGCTCCGAAACGGTCCCCGTCCGACTGGAAGTCAGGGACGGCAGGGGCAAGCTCACCGACGACACCCATTACGCCGCCGCCGTTGCGGGGAAATACCGGTACAAACTGGTCATCCCGGCCGACGCTTCTCCGGGGAAGTGGCAGATCACCTTCCGTGTGCTGCCCTCCGGCGCAGCGGCGACGGCGTCGCTGGACGTTCCCGCGAAGCGGTAGGGCGGTCAGGCTTCGACCCGGCGGCAGCCCGCCGGAGCCCTGACCTTGAGGACGCCGCGGCACATTTCCGCTTCGATGGGACCCTTCGGCGTCGGCTGCCTGAATTTCCAGTCGAGGGCCAGCGGGGCCGGATCGCACACGAATTTTTCGAAGCCCGGCGCGACGGGCCGGATGCCGCAGACGCACCGGGGGATGATGCACGCCGGGGCCGCGCCCCAGGCGTGGTTCCAGTCCTGATTGGGCTTGAAGGAATCGTCCCACGCCTCCATGGCCATGGTGGCGCCTTTTTCGAGCATATTGTTCCATGACCGCAGGTCTTTCGACTTGAGCAGAGCCAGTCCGTGGTCGGCCATGCCGTACCGGAAGCAGACCTCCAGCAGAAAGTGAGCCCCGTAGACGCTGCACGCCATGCCCCGGGAGCGGATCAGCGTTTCCAGCGCCTGCGAAAGCGGCATGACATCGGCCCACAGCGCGAACACGGCGGTGTGGAGCGCCGTGTGGGCGCTCTCGGGGTTGTCCACGGGCAGACCGTTTTTGACCATGATCTCCCGCAGCCGGGCGCGGACTTTTTCCGCGCGGGTCCGGAATTTTGTATCGCCCGTCAGGTCGGCCATGCTCTCCAGCGCCTGAACGAAACAGGCGTTGGGAACGAAATTGACCTTGCCCATTTCGTAATGATCCATTTCGGAGGGCGGCCAGTCCACGATGTCCCGGATGACTTTGCCGTCGCCGCTCAAGAGACCGTCGGCGCGGGTCAGTTCCGGCAGCAGACGGGAGGGAAGCCAGCGCAGCCACTTTTCCAGGGGCGCGCGGTCCCCGGTATAGAGCAGATAATCCCGCACCATGAGCGGCATCATCAGACGCCACTCCGTGGGCCAGGTGGGGAATTTCTCCAGCCAGTCGATGGTGTCGGCAGCGATCCTGCTCTTTGTGGAACTGCAGAACCAGCCCAGCTGGTTCCAGTAGCCGTCGCCCTCGTAGGGGACTCTTTCCCGTTCCCCGTCGATGAAAAGGCCGAAGGCGGAGGTGGCCTTCATGGTGTACTTGCCGAAGGACCAGAGTCCGTTCAGGTTTTCGTCGGAACTTTCGAAGAAGGATTCCTCGTCGTCGAAATCGTCGAAGAGCTCCCGCCGCGTCAGGAGGGCGCTTCCCCGGCCGCCCGTGATCTCGACGTAGCGGAAGGGGATGACTTCCGTCTCCGCCTCGGCCGGGAGTTTGACCGAGTTCGAGAAGGCGTAAGGCGACTTGTGCGGCGCGATCTCGAAGCGGAAAGTTTCCCGGCCCGGACCGCAGAGTTTTTTCATGCTCCGGAAGATGCGGAAACCGCCCGGTCTCCTGCGGAGGCGGTTTCTTTTTGCGTTGACGACTTCCCCTATGGCGATCTCAAGTTCCGTCTTTTCGGCCAGTTCCAGTTCGACGTCCAGATTGGCGAAGGCGTCGAGACCGAAGTCCAGCAGGACCGTTTTCCCGTCGAGTACCGTCTTTTTTGTTGTGCAGCGGATCATGATGAATGTTTTTCCTTTATACAGCGGGGGTCATCCCTATTTTTTTTGAAACGTCTCCGGAGCGCCCAAAAAGAACACCCGGCTTTCGTGCAGTTTCGCGTCGAAGGAGAACTTTTCCGCGTCCCGTGCGACGACCTCGCCCGAGAAGAGGTCCGTCACGGTCGATTTTTCGGGCAGCCGGATCGTCTTTTTTCCCGGCGTCGCCGCGTGGAAACTCACGAAATACCGGTTGGCGCGCAGGGGGTCGCAGCTGTCGCTGTAGACATGGATCCCGCAGCGGCGGAAAAAGGCGTTCCACACCGTGACGGGCACGTGATTTCCGCCGAAGAACCAGCTTTCGCTTTTCCCCTCCCGGCGCACGGCGGCGGCGCTTTCGCCGGTATCGTGATAGACGCCTTTGATCTGCGCATCGGGCGATTCAACGGTGAAGCGGGGAGAGGCCTGTTCCGGGTATCCGCAAAGAAGCGGTTTTTGGCCGTCGGGGGACAGCTCCATCTGCAGGGAGCCGGCTCCGGGGAGCCTGCGGAACTTGAAGCCCGTCAGTCGCTCCATGGCGTCGGTGCTTTTTGTTCCGCCGCCGAGCCAGCCCGGCGCGTAGAACCACGCCAGCACGGCGGGGGAGGCGCGCAGTTTTTTCACAGCGGCCAGGAACTTCTCGTCATACGCAAAGGTGTCGAGGAACAGCCAGACCTTGTACCGCCCGATGTTTTTTTCCACATCGTCCGAAAGCAGACAGTCGAAGGGAACGCCGCTGCGCAGAAGCCGGCCCAGCTGGAGATTGACGAGCTGCCCCGTGAGGGGAACGGTATAGGCGTTTGCGCTCCTGACCGTGCCGTCCGCCCGGTAGCTCTGGTGTTTCCCCGCGGGGACCACATGCCGGAGGAAGGAAAGATGATTGCAGACGTCCTCGTTCACGACGACGGCGACTTCGGCGTTGAGGGCGTCCCCTTTCTTCATCTGGAACTCCGAGGCGGCTTTGAATTTTTTCAGGTCAGAGACGATCTCGTCGGAATCGAACTCCCTTCCGCCCACCAGCGGCAGGAACCAGGCTCCCTCCGCCCGGCAGAGATAACTCCCCAGATTGCGCCGGATGACCGCGCGGGTCTGCTCCGGCGTCACGGTCTGATGACATCCCGCCGCGGGGATCAGGTGGGTCCGGGTGTCGTCGTCGATCATGGGCAGGACTCCCGCCTGACGGATGGAACTGTGAGCCTTCATGTCCGCTCCGGGCTGTCCCAGATTGCGCAGACTGTAGCTCGGGGGCGACAGCATGAAGTCCACGACGCCCGAATCCAGTATCTTCCGGACGGCATTGTGGCCCGATATCTGCGCCCGCCACGGAATCGTGGCGTACTCGAAGTGGTAACCGTAGTAGATGCCGACGATTTTGGGAACGGTCATGGCCTTTTTGGCCGCCGCCGCAAGTTCGATGACGGTCTCGGCGATCATCTGCGAGTAAGCCCTGTTGGCGGCGATGAGTTTTTCGTCTTTTACGGGATCGAGCAAAGTCTCCCCCGTCGCGTCGAGGCGCTCCCGGGCGGCGGGCAGGTCGTACCCGTGCCGTTCGCGGAAGCATTTCCGGAAGACCTCCGAATAATCCGGCAGGCGTTTTTTCGCAAACGCGCCGCGGCCGCCCCAGTACTGCCACTCGAGGGTCTCGCCGCTGCAGATGAGGTATCCGCCGACTTTGGCGGCGTAGGGGGCGCTTTCGCAGTGGCGCACCAGCGCCGTCAGGGCCTTTTTCGCCGTTTCCCGGAATTTGCGCGAGGCCATGGAGGCGCAGAGCACGGAGTCGTGGACCAGGGTCCCGTCGGAGAAGGCGGCGATCTCTCCCTGAAATTCGCCGGACAGATGCCGCGGCATGGACATGTCCACGTAGAAGATGAGCTTCACGCCGGGATCGATCGCGAGCTTCGACTCGACGAAACGGTCCACGACGGCAAAGTCGTAATCGCCGTTGACGCTCCTGATCCAGCTGTTGCGGTCGGAGTTGGGCCGGATGTAGCACGTGCGGAAGTTGACCGGGACCTCGTGGAGACGGCTGTTCTCCTGATGCTCGCTGATGTGGACGTTGCCGCAGAGCATGAAGACCGGTTTACCGTCGATTTCCAGCTGCGGGCCCGCGGCGGTCTTCCTGACGGTGACGGGCGGATTTTTTTCCTTCACGGTAAGGGATTTGTAAAGAAATTCCCCGCCGATCTTCTTCTCGCCGGGGATCTCGATCTCGACGGCCATCTTCGTCCGGGCGTACCACCGGGGCAGTTTCACGGGGAGCGTCGGCGTTTTGCCCGTCCCCGCCGTGGAAACGGTCTGTTCCGAGAGCATGATCTTATGCGGGGAGGAGAGCAGCCTCACCCGGGCCCGCCGGGTCGGAACGGGGGCGCCGGACCAGGTGAGTTTCACGTCCAGCGTCTTCCCCGCCTCGCCCTCGGGGGGGATGTCCGCCGAGAGCAGTTTTACGGGCAGGGGTTTCTCCAGCGGCAGATAGGCGATGATCCGCGACCAGGGCGGCCACGGCGGCGGGGGAAGGACTTTCGCGGGTTTCCGCCACGGGGCATCGTCGAAGTCCGCTTCCCGCCAGGCCGCCGTTTCGGGAACGGGGGAGCATCTGACCCGCTCATCGGAGCCGATGAAACGCTTTTCCCCGTTCTTCGTCAGCAGACCCAGCTCGAAAAGAAGCCCCCCCGGGCCGGAGATGTTGCGGTAGGCGACGGCGATCGCATTGGCCTTGCCGGGAAGGAGATGCCGGGTGACGTCGTAGCAGAAGGGCTCCCCCCAGAAGTGATTGTGCATGCGGTCATCGATCTTTTTGCCGTTGATCCACAGCGTGTAGCGGTCGTCCGCCGTGATCTGGAGCTGGGCAAAGACCGTATCCGCCGGGACGGTGAAGCTGCGGCGGACGGCGAAGGTGCGGGGCGCTTTGCCGTCGTCACCGGGAGCGCAGACGAGTTTCGACCGCCAGTAGGGGTCGGGGAGCGCGATATTTTTTTTTTCGGGAAGATTCGTTTTGACCTCGGGCCAGAGGACCTGAGGCACTCCGGCGGTCTCCGGCTCTCTGTACAGACGGAAGAATTCGACCTCCATGACGGCTCCCGCGGCCAGTCCGGCGTCGAAGCGGAGGGCCGTGATCCATTTCCCCGCGGACCACGAGGGCGGCAGTTTGACCGTGTTGGTGTGCCACTTGCCGTCGGTCTTGAAGTTGTAGAGCGACACCCGCCGGGCCTCGGAGAAGTTTTTGTCCTCCGGACCGTGGAAGAAGAGACTGCCGTTGAGCGGCTTTGCCGCGCCGGTGATCCGGTAGCGGAAAGAGAATCTGTCATAGTCCGCAGCGGCGATCCGGAACAGGGTGTTGACCAGCCGCGGGCCGTCGGACTCCGCCGTGATCCGCAGGCATTTCCCGTCGAATCCGGCCGAACCGTTTTTGACGACGTCCCAGCCGGTGAAGCTGTTGGCGCCGTTCCAGCGGTCTGTTTTTCCCGTGGTCAGAAGCCGCGCCCCGTGGAGCTCGAAGACGCCCGCGGGAGCCTGATAGGGCAGATCCAGCCGGATCTCACTGATCTGGCCGTTCTTTTTCCAGCTGTCGGGGAGGGGGATGAAGACGAGGTGCCTTTTCCCGTCCCCGATGAAACGGAAGTTGCGGATGCGGCGGGATTCGTCGAGTTTCTGCGACGCGGCGCGGAAGTAGATGTTCCCTTCCGCGTTCGCGGCAAGCCCCTGTGCGGAACAGGCCAGCTCCAGCGTGTCGGCTTCAGCGGCGGGGATCGCTTTCCCCGTGTAATACAGCCGGGGCGCCTTGCCCGTGACCGTGAGACGCAGAACGCCGTTTCCCCGCGAGAGTTCCGCCCGGTCGGCCCGGCTCCACCCGTCCAGGGGCAGGACCGTATCGGCGGCGAGCAGGCCCGCTCCGCACAGCAGGGCGGTCAGAAGAGACCTTTTCATGGGGTGCGCCTCGTGTTTCCTACGGCGTGATCTTGCGGATGGCGCTCTCGATGACGGGCACGTCGCCCGCATAATAATTGAAGGTGGCGGCCTGTCCTTCGAACATCAGCTTGGCCGAGTTGCCGTACTCCTGAAAATTCCTCGCCGCGGCGTGGCCGTCGACGAAGGAGAAGTTGGCCCGGTTGGCGTGACGCATGTGCGGCGCCGTTTTGGTCGTCAAGAAGAGGTGCATCGTCCCGTGCTGGCCGGGGGTCCCGTAACTCGTCACGGCGTCTCCGACGTTGACGTCATCTCCCAGAATGAGAAATTCCGAGGGCCGTTTGACAGCTTTGGTGAAGATCGTCAGCGTATTTGTCGTCACGGTGTCGTACTGAAATGCCGGAAGCTTGATGTTGGCTTCGGGCTTCACGTAGACGCAGCCGAAGCAGAACCCCCGCTGTTCGACGCGGATATATTTGAAAGGCGCCAGCGCCGGGCAGACGACGATGTTGGTGTTGAGATATTTGTTATGAGTCAGCGGTTCGTGCCAGAAGGTCGCCGACATCGTGCCCTGATACCAGTTTTTCCCTCCGCCGTAGCAGAAGATCCGGCCTTCGCTGGCGTCGGCGTACATCGCCTGTGCGGCGCCCATCTGCCGGGTGTTGGAGAGGCACGAGGTCGAACGCGCCCGCTCCCGCGCCTGCTGGAGCGCGGGCATCAGCATCGCCGCCAGAATGGCGATGATGGCGATCACGACCAGCAGCTCGATCAGGGTGAAACGTGGATTTTTTCTTTCGGGATCCATTTTCTCTTTTCTCCTTTCGTTCGGTGGAAAATGTTTTTCTCGTGAAGGCGGCATAAACTTTTTCAGATCTTTCCGGAAATCGTCGTGCTCTGTCCCTTTTTGAGCGAGACGGGGATTTTTTCTCCGCCCCTCAGGGAGACGAGCGTCCGGACGTTCTCTTTTTCGGCGGTCAGCGTCACGGTCATGCGGCCGCCGCCCGTCCGCCCCGAGGCCTGCAGTCCGAAGGGAAGACGGATGTTCCTGAAAGCGGCCTTCCGGCCCGCTGGGATGCCGCGGAAGAAAAAGATGACCTCCCGTTCGTGGTAAGCGAAGAGATCGAAAAGGGCGGAAAGGCACCCGCATTCGGCGTCCATCTGCATGACTTCGCGGATGTCGAAGGGCGTGGTGACCATTCTCGAACGGGGGAAACACAGCGAGAGGCCCGTTGCGGTGGTGTAGGTCCGTTCCCAGAGTTCGAGCATGAGCAGCGCCGCGTCAGCATTGCCGAGGCGGGTCTTGATCTGGGACGCCCACGGGAAACTCCAGCCCGCCCAGCGGCCCATGCCCAGATGGAGGAGGGTCAAGTCCGCGTTGTCGATCAGGGCGCGGTCCCGTTCGGAATCGGGATCGAGGGTGCCGAAGGGGGTGATCCCGGCCAGATGCGAGAGATGCCGGTGGCTCTCCTCCAGCGGCTGGTTTTCCCACAGGGCGATCTCTTCACCGGACTCGCCTTTTGTGACCGTGACCCGGGGCAGGGCGTCCGCCATTTTCTTCCACGCGGGATCGGGCTTTTTCCCGAGGAGACGTGCCCCTTCGCGCAGATCGGTCAGCAGCGCATGGACCGCCGCCAGCTGGAATGAGGCGTTGCGCCCCCAGGCGTCCATCTGGCAGGCGTTGTACTCGGGGGAAACGCTGACGGGCAGGGAGAGACGCCCCTGCGCATCCTCGTCCATCATCGCCCGGAAAACCCGGAGCACCCGGACCATGAAATCCATGACTTCACCGGCGAGGAACTTCCGGTCGCAGGTGTAGAGACAGTAACGGTACATCAAATGGGCCATCCAAGCGGAGGAGGCGTGATCGATGCACCCGGTCCAGAAACCGCCCATGCACGTGCACCGGTCGTCCACGGCGTGGGGCAGCATGAAGCCGTCCCTGACGCCCGCAAAGAGCGCCGCGTTCCGGGCGAGCTTGTCTTTCCACCCGAGGACGAGGCCCAGGGCCGGTTTGACGTGATCGAACTTGCCCGCGGGCAGACCCGGCGAGACGCACATCTGGAAATTGATGTTGAAGTGGTAATCTCCCTGCCACGGCGGCAGGGCGTGATCTTCGAGCCACGGTCCCTGCAGTCCGGGCGGCGGCCCGGCAGGGTCGGTCATGGCGCCGTACTTGAACAGGGCCCGGCGGAAGAGCCGTTCGAGTTTCATGTCGCCCAGTTCGATCCCGGGCGCATCCCGCCAGAAGGCGTGCCACCAGTTTCCGGAGGCCTGCCGCAGGGCGGGGAAGGGGGGGCACTCGACTGCGCGGAGCCGTTTTTCATCGTCGACGCCTCTGAGACAGACGGCGGAAAATCCGCCGCGGGTCTTTTTCAATACCAGCGCCGCCGAGGGATCCGCGGGCAGCGCCTGCCGGAAACAGCTGAAATCCTTCTCGTCGTATTCCTCCGGCGCGGCAAAGCCCCGCCGGGCGAGGTCCTGACTCAAGCGGAAGGCGGGGACGAGTTCCACCCGCGTGCCCCGGGGCAGCCCCGAACAGCCGAAGCGGCGGCCCTCCGCGGCGGCGATGGTGACCCGCCCCCTGCGGGAGCCGTTTGCGACCGGCAGATGGACGAGCCCCGTCGTCCTGTCGAGGAGCCCCTTTTCGAAGCGGCTTCCGGCGGGCAGATGCAGCACCACCCGGGCAAAGGGCAGCAGGGAGGGCCGGCGGACGTTCCCCGTCACCTTCTCCGCGAAAAGCTCCCGGATCTTCTTTTCGTCGTTTTTTTCGAGGGCGGCGCGGATGTCGCGGAAGTTCTGCTTTCCCGTCCACGGCAGGCCGCCCCGGTGGTCCCAGAGGTCGCTCTGGCCGACGGTGATGAAGAGTTTTTTCGCGCTCCCCCACAGGACGAGGCCCAGCCCGCCGCAGCCCGTCATGAGACCGTCGTAAAAAGTCCCGGCGGGGAAGTCGAGTATGTCGAATCTGCATTCCTTTTTCATACGATGGATCCTTGCATGTCAGTAGCGCCACGGCCCCTTGCCGAAGGGGAAGAGGACTTTCGCAGGCTCCCCGTCGGTCAGACCGCCCTTCTGCCAGTCTTTCCCGGGACGGGTGGAGACGCGCCATGTTCCGTCTGTCGTGACGGAGAGATTTTCCCCCGTCTTCAGGCGGACCTCAAGATCGGCCAGCAGACCGCAGGCGCCGCCGCCGTTCTCCGCTTCCACGGCGAGGAGATTTTCCCCCCGGAGAAGTTTTGCCGTCACGGTCTTTTCCTGATAAAACGCCCAGTCATTGCCCGAACAGATCTTTTCGCCGTTGAGATAAGCCGTGAACCCGTCGTCGGCCGTGATGCGCAGGACCCCTTCGGCCGCTTCACCGGGCAGAGTGAACTTTTTGAGGAAATACACCTTGGGGCTTTGGGCAGCGTTCCAGATCCAGCCGGCCCGGGTCCGGAGATTCGGCAGACGCCGGGTCCGTTTCACCAGGTAGTCGTCGAGCAGACTTTTCTCCCCGGGCGCGAACGGGCGGGGCGGCACCGGAAGATCGGGGGAGCTGCCGTACACATGGACATCCCACGGCTCGAATTTGTCCTCCAGCCGGCCCGCCTTCACGTCGGCGGTGCGCTTTTCGCCCAGAACGTGATACGATTTTCCGGGAACGGCGAAAACCGCGCTCCGGATTTCTCCCGAGCGGTTGGCGGCGATGAGATACTTTTTGCCCCGGAACTCGAAGAACCGGGCCCTGATCCCGGGATCGGAGACGGAACACGCCGACTCCTTCCCGAAGAGGAGCGCGGGGGCCACTGCGGCGATCTCCGTCACCACGTCGAAAAAGTCCGCGCAGACCTCCTTTTTGTGCAGGGAAAGGGAGAAGTACCCCAGAGATCGGGCGCCGTGCAGCAGTGCGTCGTAATACATGAAGCGCATCTCCTTTTTCGTGGGATAGACGCCCTTGCCCCGGCCGCCGAGCATGCCCCACGAGAAAGCCTGAAGCACCATGCGCACGGGCTTTTTCCCGTCGACGGCATCGAGGGCGAGCCGGGTGTACTCCCCGACGGAACGCAGACCCTTTTCCGGCAGTTCGGAGTGTTTCGACGCCTCGGGGACGGGGTAGATGTCGATGCCGAAAATGTCGCAGTACCGGGCGTAGGGCCGCCAGTCGTCGGGCAGGCCCCGGGGCGCTTCGCAGGCGATGACGGGGTGATAGGGATCGGTCCGTTTGACGTCCTCGTAGGTGCGTTTGACCGTCTCGAGGGGCAGCCCGTTCCACAGGGGCTCGTCGAAGAGGTAGTAGGCCAGAAGACCGTCGTGGTCCTTGATCTTTCCGATGACCTCGAGCCAGTTCTTCCACGTCTTTTCGGCGGCCTCGGGGCTGTTCCCCGCGCCGAAGAGATGGGCCACGGGAATGACGACGACGCACTTGAGACCGTTCTCCCCGGCGAAGTCGAGCCGCTTTCTCACCGTCGCGGCGGGAACATTCTCCCGGGTCCAGAAGGTGTGGCTCGCCGTCACGTTCATCCGCCGCATGTAGGAGACGGCTCCCGGGTGCGTGTCGTAAAGGGGAACGCGTTCCTGCTGGAAGAAAAAGGGTTTCCCGTTGACGTAGATGTTGTTGTCGCGTTTCACGATGACTTCGTTTTTGCCGGGGGGCAGTTTCTCGATGACCCGGGTCTCGGTGAAGGTCCTGCCGTTTTTCAGGAGCGCGGTGACGAACAACTTATGCCGTCCTTCGGGCAGATGCGCGGCGGGAACGGCAAAGCGCCATCCGCCGTTTTGGCCGGGAACGGCATCGACGGGTTTGCCGTCGAAGGTGATTTTGATTTCCTTCACGCCGCCGGTCGTTTCCACGCGCCCCGCGATCTCGGTGACGGGATCGGTCGAAAAGATCATGTCCCGGTAATACGGGGAGGAGAGGACCGTGCGGACGGGGATCACGTCGGCGGGCGAGATCTTCGTCAGTTTGAAATCGTCGAAGCAGACGAGCCCCCCGGAGAAGGACTCGCACACCAGCTGCGCGCCGCGGCAGGGGGGCGCCTTGAAGACGAGCTCTTTTCTCTGCCAGGTGCCGCTGAAGCAGTCGGAGCGGCCGCTTTCCGCGATGACTTTGCCGGAGTCGTCGGTGATTTTGACGGAGAACTCCGCAAAACCGTTGGCCGAATTTTCATTGTCCTGCCCCATGACGATCCAGTTCAGCTTGAAATCGCCGCCCGAAAGGAACAGATTTTTGTGGACCGCCCGGGCGCCGGGATCCTTCAGGACCAGCATGCCGGAACCCGCATAACCGCCCCGGGGCGCGATGCGGGCCGACGGTCCGAGGGTCCAGAATTTCGCGTCCTCGCAGCCGCCCCCCGGGAGTTTGTCGTCGGGGGTGTCCTCACACAGGGAAGGATTGCGGATCTCCAGCACCCCCCGGTTGCGGAGACGGATGGCCAGATAGGGGCGGTTTTTGCCCGTTCCCATGGTTTCGTCGCCGGAAAAGGCGAATTCGTATTTTTTCCAGCCCCGCTGGAGGACGGGCTTTTTCCGGAACGTTCTGTTCCGGTACCGGCCGTCGGTTCCCCGCCACTCGGCGTAGGCGTTGATATCCGCGCCGGGGAGACCCCGGGCTTCGAAACTTGCGATGTACCTTTTTCCCGGTTCGGGGGCGATGCGCTGGCACGAAAAGATCGCGCCGCCCGGCTGTTTCACCTCAAGTCGGAGAATGCCGTCCACGACTTTGAAATCGGAGGCCGTCTTGTCGGGCTTCCGGACGAAATACCACTCCGCATCCCGGTTCCCGGCGCGGGAAAACGCCGGATCCTTCAGCAGGTTCTCCGCGCCCGGGAGCGCCGAAGCCGCGGACAGCGCGGCCGACAGCAGCAAGAAAAATTTTTTCATTTTTTCCGTCTTCCCCCGAATTTTCGACGACTTGCCCATAAATATAGCCAAATTTGGCGAAACCGCCTTGACAAATGGGACAAAAACATATAAATTTGAGCCAAATCAAAATTCGACAGGGGGGATATCCATGAAAATTCTCGATTTGTCGGCGGATGATTTCATGCCGAAAAATCAGCTGTTCCAGGTCGCGTTCCGGCACCAGACCCACGAGGTCCCGCACCGGCACGAGTTTTACGAACTGGTGTTCGTCCTCTCGGGGACGGCGGTGCATCTGTACGAGGATGTCCCGGAGCCGATATCCTCCGGGCGGGTCATTCTCATCACGCCCGGGCGCAAGCACATGTACAGGAACGCCGACGATCTCATGCTGTGCAATGTCCTGATGAAAAAGGAGGCGCTGGACTGGTTCGCCGGATACGAAAACGAACTGCCGCTGTTCCGTCTGCTTTTCCTCTCGGGGGAATACCATCCGCTGGTCCTGAGTCCCGCCCGGCTCGCCGCGGTCAATGTCCTGCTGGAGAAGATCATTGCGGAGCAGACGGGCCGTGCCGCGGGATTTCTCTTCGCGGGGAAGATCTTTCTCATGGAGGTGATCCTGGAGTTGTGCCGGAGCGGCGGCGCGGGCCCGGGGATCCGCCCCGACAAATCTTTGCGTTTGGGACAGATGCTGCGCTTCATCAATCTCCATCACACGGAGGACATCACCCGGGACGACATCTTCCGGGCCGGCTTCTGCAGTACCCGCTCCGGGAACCGGCTCTTCGCGGAACAGCTGCACAGCACGCCCATGCGGGAACTGCTCAAGGTCCGGATC
>Ga0310696_10006508_pt1 | contig 13843 bp, 24 predicted proteins | sample AusTroGonzalo_MG_4_FD_203885 | JGI IMG/M metagenome (GOLD analysis project Ga0310696, IMG submission 203885) | Bovine rumen microbial communities from tropical cattle in Woodstock, Queensland, Australia - Gonzalo_02 (v2) (version 2) | ecosystem: Host-associated > Mammals > Digestive system >... | reverse complement strand
GATCTATCACAAGTACAAGATAATTATACCTTAGAGGATATTGGAAACGACAGTGCAATCTATGATAATACCACCGCTTCTGCATATTTTAACAGTCTTACAAAAGGAACTAAAAGAGAAACGAGGTTTATAACTCCGTCTTTTAATATTCCACGAGGCGGAACCTTTTCAACAAATTATATTTATAAACAGGCTATTAACGAACATTTTGCTATCTATTTTGGAAGTGCAACTATTGGCTCAGATGCTTCTGGAGGTAATTTATACTTGCAGATTGATGGAATCAGTGGAGCAAATGATAAAATAATAGGCGAATGGTATGTAGATGGTACTTCTTATAATGGCAGTTTAGTAATAACGTCTAATACATCAATATGGGTAAGAAAAGGTTTAGGTGGGGCTGATAACTTAACAACAAGCGAATGTGCAGGTAAGACAATTATTTTTAAGATTTTAGCTTGGACTACTACAAACTAACTGCAATAAAACTATAATTATCCTACAATTAGTTAGAGTGTTACTTACTTGTGTGGTTATACAATTCTCTTATGATAAGCAGTATTGCAAAACTGGCAAAAGCAGCACTTGCAGACGTAGACAGGCAGAAAGTTTTATTCCTTCTGGAATGCGTAAACCTTACAAAACAAGAGCGTGAAATTGTGGAACGCACGGAACTTGCAGGTGAAAGACTTGCGGACATGGCGGACGTTTATGCGCTGTCTATAGATAGTGTGTCGCTTATAAAGCGACATGCGCTGCAGAAAATCGGCGTTTATCTTACGCAAAAATTACAGTAAAACTACTTACTTATTCACTTCTCTTTTTACACTTCTGCAGTATTATTACCGGCAAGAGGTGACACATGGATTATAACACTATTGCACAGTCTTTACTTGCCGGTATGACCGGAAATAATCAGAACATGACGGTGCCTAAGCGCAGTGTAATTACTGTTGCGGGGCTGAATGAAGCGCGGGGATTTAACTTGAATCCTGGCGAAAGCATTGTACTTATTGATGCAAACGATGATGTATTTTATATCAAAGAATGCGACGAAATAGGCAAAAGCACTACAAAGAGCTTTAAGTACGAGGAAGTACAGCTTGAAGAAGCTCCGGCCGGAACGGTGAGCAAAAAGGAGTTTGATAAACTCTCAGGCGATGTAAAAGAGCTTAAGAGCATGGTGAAGGAGTTTGTAAATGGCAAGCACGATAGTGAGCCAGCTGCGTAATAAGGCTGGAAATATTGCGGGGCCTCAGGCTAACGGCGACCTTATGAGCCAGTTTATGCAATTCAAAAAAGAGATAGATGCATCCGGAAAAGATCCTCAGACTATGCTCAATGAATTACTTGCCAGCGGGAAGGTGCCGCCGGCTATGTTGAATCAGGCAAAAACACTGGCAGCAGTGTTTGCAAATAAAATTAAATCAGGGCGATGAAGCCCTGGAAGGAGACCAACATGAACGAAAACGGAAGTTTTCTCGAAGGAAACGGAATCATAATCTTGATTCTTTTCTTTATCATGATGATGGGCGGCGGCGGTTTTGGAGCCTGGGGTGGTGCCAACAATGCAGCCGTTCAGGGTGCACTTACCCGTGCAGACGTGAATGACGCAATTACCTTCCAGAATATCGGAAACGGTATCGGAAATCTTGCGAACAGCGTGAATATGGGTTTTGCAGGTGTGCAGAACAGCCTGGGAAGTATGTCTGGAACAATGGCAACACAGTGCTGCGACATTAAGGCTACTATCCTTGCAGACGGACAGCTTACACGTCAGATGATCCAGGATCAGACTATCCAGGATCTTCGCGACAAACTGGCAGACAAGGATAAGGAAATCTTAGTTGCACAGCTTGCAGCAAGCCAGGTAGCACAGACTACCCAGCTCGAGAACTACATCGATACAAAACTTGCAGCTACACCGGCAGCTTAATTCATAGGAGGAACCTATGGATAACAAGAAGATTGCCAGTATGCTGCTTAAGGTTCAGATGGACGACTTGAAGGATGCAGACATGCTTGTAGATTATGCAGAAGCCGCAACACGCGAAGGCGACACGGCTATTGCTACTGCAATGTATGCACGCGCCAAAAATCGACTTGCCCAGATGAACGAATGCAAGCGCACTATTGAAGGCGTTATGATGCGAGCCGAACAGGAAGCCGCCGCTACAGGCGAGACTGTAAGTACAGCCGGCATCTATTCCGAGCTTTACAATGACTGGATTAATTCCTGGGAAGAAAAGCTCCGTGCCCGCATGATGTAGTAAATTAAACCTTAGTGTTTAGGGGAAGCAAAGTGCTTCCCTTTTTTTATTTATTTTTTTAATTGTTTATGATTTATTCCGCAAAGCAAGCCTATACTTATAGAGGGTGGCCTATGGCAGAAGAGAAGAAAACAAACTACGGACTGATTATTACTCTTATGATCACAATTCTAGGATGGGGGGTGACCTTTGGTGTGTGCCAGAACAAAATCGAAAACAACACAAGAGACATTGAACGACTTGAACAGTACAAAGTCACAATGGATTCAAACACTCAGCAGATTTATACACAGCTTGCTGGCCTTAATGCCAAAATGGACCTCTTGCTCGACGGAAGAATTATCGCAGGAAAGTAATCAGCCGGAAGAACCACAGGAGACAGTTATGATACACAAAAAACTTACTGATCTTGAATATTCAGTGCAGGGAAAGTTTCACGATGCCTACACCAAAATGAATAACAGCACGCTTCTTAAGGAAATGGGTGTAGAAAAGGTTGCCATAAGTGAAACGCTGCGCGACCTTACAACACAGATGGCCTACTTTGTGCGGGGCCGTATGGACGTAAAGTACGTAAAAATGTTTTACAAGGCCGCCGGACTTTATGACATAGGGGATGCAGAAGCAAAGACTATCATAACCAACACGCTGGAAAGCAATCACATGAGTGGACGTGCAGTAGATTTTGTTCCGGTTAAAGATGACAAATTATGGTGGAATGCGCCGGACGAAGTATGGCGCGTAATGGGAGAAATCGGCGAAAGCTGCGGCCTTAAATGGGGCGGAAGGTGGAAGGACCTTAAAGACACGCCTCACTTTGAAGCATAATAATAAGGAAGAAAAAAAGACATGGATTTTAATTCAATTTTGAACATTGTAAAAGAGTATATACCGGTTCCGGTAATCGTTGCAGTTGTTTGCGTAATCATGCTTGTATACGGATCCAGCTGGGTTGCATCCGCAATAGAGCAGACGGTGGAAGAAAAAAAAGGAAAGCAGATTAAGATTTTTGACCATAAGAAAATATGGTTATCTGCGTTTTGGTGCATCATTGTAACGGTTGCACTTGCATTGTCTAACTTTATTGAATGGAAGCAGGTGCTTTATTACTGGCTGTTAATATTGGGAGCTTCTACATTTACGTATGAAGCGTTCCTTAAAAAAATAGGAATGAAACAGGAGGAAAAGCAATGAAAAACAAACTTACTATCATTGCCGTAATCTGCATTATTGCAGGTTGTATCGTAGGACACTTTAGCACAATTGCTATGGTGGATTATACAGCAATTGCTGTAGAAGCTTTTGGTTTTGTTACTCTTATTGTAAACACAATCCAGAAGGCAAAGGAAAAGACCTGGAAAGAATATACTTGCGTTGCGTTGTTTATTATTTCCGGTGGTTTATGCGCAGTTGCAGGTATGGCGCTAGATACAATGACACAGCTTATAACTTTGGTTGCAGGGCTGGTTTTGTTTATTGCGGGGCTTATTACTGTAAGTATTAAGAAAAGCGGAGATAAATGATTAAGAAAATCCTGGCAGTACTTGCCTTTATAGGTTCAATATTTTCTGCTATCTTTTATGTCTTATTCAAACAGGCAAAGGATGAGCAGAAACGAGATAAGCTGGAGGCAGAAGCGGAACAGGCAGAACAGGCCGCCGCAGTTGCTACAAAGAATGCAGAGCTTAAAAAGGAGGACGAAGCACTTGCACAAAAAAGTCATTCAGGCGCTAAGCTGGATAATTTTGATGCTGGCCTTGACAGGCTGCGTAAGTCATCCCAAAGGGGAAAGGAAAGAAACGCCGGCACCGGTAATAACGGTTGAAACAGTTTACTTTCCATCCTTCCCCCAGCTACCGGAGGATATAATTCCGCTGGATAAAGATAACAATATTGTTACATTCGACGATACGGAAATAGTAACTGTTGTTATTCCTTATTGGTATTGGAACTTAATTATTGATTATGTAGAAGAGACGGAGGCTGCAGTAACTTCCCTTACTGCACAGCATCCGCCCTAAATTATAAAGGATAGTATAAGACTTTATAATTTATTCCATAAAAAATAATTAACATGAATAGTTCAGGCCCGTGTAACAATCACCCTTCCCATTGATTGCACGGGCCTTCTTTATTGCATAAACCTAGTAGTTTAGTATACAATCCAAAATATGTTTAAATGGATTAAGAATAGGATTAAATTACTAAGGAATGACACGGAGCTTGCAAAGCTTTTATTTTGTCACCTGCTGCTTATTGTTTTGCATTATTTTGAATACAGAACAACAGACGTGCAGTACTTTTGGTATTTAAGGGCCGGCGGATGCGCTTTAATATCTGTATTAATATTCTTTTTGGGTAGGACCGGACTGGCCTACGGACTATTTATTTTCAGCTGCACTTTAGTTTATATAAATAACTTTTACAATTATGCAACAATCTTTTTTATGTATATTGCAATTGGTGCGAATCCAAAGCTCAGGAAAGCTGCGCCCTGGATTTATATATTAAATGTCATAATATCTTACAAGTTGAAAAATCTTGATATAATTGCTTTTTGCATCCATTGTGTTTATACAGTTATGTTTGGAATAAAGATTAATTATGTATTTATTCCGAATAAGCCGGAAGTATTAAACCTTACTGAGGATGAAAAGATTATTTTGAATGAGCTTGCAAAAGGAAAACTGCAGAAGCAGATAGAGGGTTATCACCAGAATACGGTAACTAAGTATTTAAGGAACGCAATGGAGCGTAATATGTGCAAGAGTAAAACTGAGCTATTGCAAAAATATATGGCAACAATAAAATCACAAGACAAATCACAAGAGCAGGATGACTAATCACACAACAGTTTGCACGTGTTTTAACCTATAATAAAATTATAGGAGAAAGAAACATGTGTAGAAAATCACCGTCAGTACTCTATGTTTACAAAAAAATGAGAACAACAAAAAAGTCAGTGCTTTATGAAGAGCTGGAGGACAGTCCGTTGTCAGTACATGACTTTGCTTTTATCTGCGATGTAATTGCGGGGCTAACCATTATGGAGCTCAGCGAGAAGTTTCACAAGACGCCATCCAGAATATCACAATGGAAGCGCGAAGTTTGCGAGAAGATACACCAGTTTGATCTTGCAAATATGTCTACGCGCTAATTTCCTTGCCGTAAGCGTACAGGTACCGGTATATGATATTGACGACGACTTGCGGCATGGGATCCGCACGGACCTGCTGGATGCAGTTTTCTGTAGGCTGCAGACGGTAATACCTTCCCTGGTATTTTGCAAATAGTCCGTGTTCATTTATACACAATACAACATCACAGCGGGAAATATCAGGACCTTCCGGAACATAAAAGGTAGAGCCCTGGAAGGTAACGCAGCCACGCGCATCTGCATGGCGGTTGAACTGAGCGCACAAAATATCATCCAGGTTTTGTGGCGCATCAATATAAAAGCTGTCATCATCCGTAGGTTTTACTGCATACTGCTTATTAAACCATTCAACATATTTATGAATTATTGAGTTTGCTTCCTCAACAGTTTTTGCGCCATTCTTAAAAAGCCACATAGGAAGCTGGCCCTGGACGGTGCGCCACATACGTTCAACACGGCCCTTTGCTTCCGGAGACCATGCAAAGATAAGATGTATATGCAGATCCTCACAGATGCGTTGCCATTGTGTACGCTTTTCGTGCATTATTTCCAGCTTTTCCCATTGCGCGAGCTTTTTGCTTTTTGGAGTATGACAGAAGATTGCAGCTCGGTCCGAGTATATCTCACGCGGAACGCCATAGGTATTGCAGGTTTGACGGAGCACTTCCAGATAACCATAAAGGCATTCATTTTGAGTAAAGTATAAGCCGGTTATTTTTCCTGTTGCATCATCAATTCCGCCGGAAAGACAATAGCGGTTATCATCGCCAAACTTATAGAACCAGGCAAACGGAGTGCCATCTACCTGCATTAAGTCACCTTCATTGTACCTGCGCAGGCGTGGACGGTGTACTTCTTTTTTGACCTTGACCTTATGAGATTCAGGAGAGACCAGGTTATACTCAGCAAGAATATTGCGCACGGTAGAAAGCGACACGTTGATATTTTCAAACTCTTGTAAGCATTTCTGAAAGTAAGAAAAGTTTACATCTGAGTACTGGCCGGAATAGAGGCAGGCGATTTTTTCACGTGTTTTTTGTGGGACCTTATGAGGCGGAATATGGCCGATATTTCCATGCTCAAATATCTTATCACCATAACGCGCGTATTTTTTACGCAGCCTGCAAAGATGATCAATGCTATATCCTGTAGATTCAGAAGCCTGCTTTAAGGTGTACTTATGCTGATATAATCCCTTAACATATATAGGGAGTACAGCCTTGTGTTTTTGAACGACGGTATTTTTCATAACACAAATCCTCCGAGAGAATGTATCGGTAAGTGTATCAGAAAAACTTTAATACAATTTTAAACATTACAGAAAAAATATAAAAAAAATATAACGACTATATAATTTTATTTATTCGACATAATAAATTTTGCTTGACATTGTAGATAACTTGTTGTAAACTCGAATTAACTTGACAAGATAAAATGTCGAGTTGGTTCAGAGTACGTCATATTCACCGTCTTTATGATCTACTCTGCTGGATCAAATCACGGATGCCAGACTAGCAAGACGGTAGCTAGCCTGGCGTTTTTTTTAGGAGGAAGAATATGACTAAGTACGAGTATGCAGGAGAAATGCAGGAAGTATGTTTCAAAATCTCACAGGTATGGAAGGTTTTGGAAGAAGAAGGTTTACAGGACTTTTACTACGCAGCAAGCGAAGGTTTTGTAGAAATCCGCAATAACTATAGTGTTGAAGAAGCTGATCAGGTTATATCAACAGACCAGGAAGAACAGCTTGAAAGCACTGCAGCTTATCTTAAAGAATTACGAAAGCAGGCCGCCGAGAAGCTGGATAAGGAGATCTCAATATGAATATGGCGGAATACTTTACAGAACTTAAAAATATCTTAAACAAAATCAACAGACAAACCTGGACGGAAATTAAGATGCTTGAAGGTAACAATTACGATACCAGAGCAGCCGGTCCAGAAGAACTTAAAACTCTTGATAAGGCAAAAGAGGCCTTAAATGCAGTAACGGAAATATTGCAGAAAATATAGCCATGCCCTGGCAAAAAGGTGGGGACCTTAAAAAAGGTGGGAGACATAAAGCAGTGGGAGGAATGGGAACAGCAATCATTCATTTTTGAATGGGAGGAAGAGCCCAAGCCCAAAAAGAAAAAAGTTGATTATAACTTATTAGTGCAGAAACTAAAAGAAGGACCGCTTACCTTCTCACAGATTAAAGCACTTACAGGCGTGAGCCATCATGGTGTATCGCAGGTTATAACCACTTTGTCGCTGCACTATCCCATATATGAAGCAGCACGGGGACTTTACAAACTTTACGGGGCTGATGACTACGGGGACGGAATTAATCATAAAGCCCTGGAGCCGGAAGCAGACGAATGGTAAGGCCCCGGAATATTATGAGTAGGAGGAAAAATGTTAAGGGACGTTTACTGGCGGCAATATCCTATTGACCTATTAACAGACGAGAAAATGGGTTATATAGAATCACAGATGCCGGCCGGTTTTGAATATGCACCGTATATGTTTTATATCACGGCGCTTAAGCTGGCGGATGATGACGGTATTTTTAATCTTGAAGATGGTGTTATTTTTGCAAGACTTATGCGTGTAGTAAACGTGCAACACGTATTTGCAGTTGCAAACTTAATGCGTAAATACAAGATTATCTACAGACTGAGCGACGATTCAAACTTGTGCGGTATTGTAGACTGGACTTATTCCGACAAAAAGAAGCGAACAATGGCAGAACGCAAACAAGCTGCTGCTAATGCCATTGAAAGGGAGCGTGCTAAAAGCATAAGCACCAAGGACTTTGTACCGGCAGGATGCGCGGGTAAATGTAACGACATTCCGCAGTCCACAGCTTGCGTGGGGAAATGCAACGACATTCCACAGAGCCCCGGAAACAATGCAATGGTGCCGGCCCAAAACGCCCCGCAACCAGCGCAAAGTGCTGTTTTTTTTATGCCTGAGGACGACAAAAATCGCAAAAATGTCGTCATAAACGCGGATGACGACAAAAACCGCGAAAATGTCACAGACATACAGACAGACAGTACAAACAATACAGTACAGGAGGTACATACAAACACACACACACAACAGCAAGCAACCGGCTACGGGCCTATAGAGGGCCCTCCGCCGGTAGCTTTACGGAACAGCATACCGGCAGTAGCCGATATACAAAACTCAGAAACAGAAAATGAGACACACAGTGAACAAGCTGCTTGCCCCGAAGATATTGCCATGCTTGCAGACGAGGCTATGTCTTATGCAAAAAACAATGAAGAGACAAAGAGCGCGGTTTGTACAAAGCTGGAGGATTTTTTTGTTAAGTTTTGTTATGGGTACGACAAAAAGCAAGGCAGGCATTCTATCCAGAAAATTGCAGAACGTATCTGCAATCTTGCGGATGACAAGAATCCTGCAGACTGTATCTGCGACATACTTTGCAAAGAGTTTAAGAAAATGAATGAGACTGGCAGCGGAAATCCGTACTGGAAAAACATTGCATTACTTCCAAGTAATATGCTTAAGGACAGTGTTTGGAGTTATCTGATGGGTTTTGCAGGAAAAATACTTGCAAAACAAAATAAAAACAATGCTTTTCAAAGGGAAGCAGAGAAATATCTTGCAGAAGCCAAGAAAAACCATGATGCAGTTTTGGATTATCTGGATGAGGAATACAAGAAATACGGCATAGATCCTAATGCTCCAGATAGTACACAGAAGCTGCTTATTGCTAAAAGCAATGCGCTGAAAGAGAAGAACGAATCCCAAAACGGAAAGCAGGAGGAACCGTCGTATGATGTATTCTAGGAGCTAAAACTTGATAGATCCCGAAGAAAACGATGAAAGCTGGGATGCCGAATTGCGAGGAAAAGAACGACTTTTTGTTTTGCGCTACTGCACGGACAGTGAAGTCTTTTTGAATGCAACGGCAGCTTACCGAAAAGTTTATACCAAAACAGACGATAAGACCGGAAAGCCGATTAAACTTGCAAAAGAAGTTTGTGAGGCTGCATCGTCGCGCCTTATGAAACGTGACCGTATCAAAATTGCGTGTGCAAGGTTACTGAGACAGACGCAGGCGGATGTTGATGAACGGAGCCAGTATCAGCTTTTACACGATCTGCTTTTATGCGCTACTTACAATCCGGCTGATATTATAACGGCGGATGGAACGCTGAAAGTAAAAGATCTTAAATCTTTGGGAGAACTTGCCAAGTGTGTGACACACATCAAGCAGACTAAATGGGGCCTTGATGTATCACTTGCGGACAGAGGCAGGTATATGACACAGCTTCTGCAGTACTTGGATATTATACGTCCTGAAATACCGGTTGAAGAGAAACTTAGAGTTATCTCAATGGTATCTAAAGCCGGCAGTGTTGAAGAATGGAACGATATGGCGGAAAAAATTGGTTAGCGTATGAAGGTAAAAGTCATCGAATCTAAAAACGGCCAGCGGAAGGTTTATGAAATCTACTGGGAACCGCAGCCTAAACAACAGCTTTTACTAAGTTGCCCTGCTACAGAGGTTTTATACGGTGGAGCTGCAGGTGGCGGAAAAAGCGATGGACTTTTAGGAGATTTTTTTCAAGGAGCAGATAAATACGGTAAAAGATGGAAAGGTATTCTTTTCAGACTTACAACATCTGAGCTTGAAGAATTACAGGATCGATCTGATGAATTATACACTCCACAAGGTGCTGAGTTTTTGGGTAATTCCAACAAAAAAGGTTCAAGAATGTGGATATTTCCAAACGGTGCGACCTTAAAGATGCGCTATCTTGAAAATGAAAAAGACGTAAGGCGTTATCAGGGACATCAGTATACATGGATTGGTTTTGATGAGCTGGGAAACTGGCCTACTCCATATTGCTGGGAGTTTATGAAATCGCGCTTGCGAAGTGTTTACGGAGTGCCGTGTTACATAAGGGGAACTGCAAATCCTGGAGGGGTCGGACACGGATGGATTAAAGCACGATTTATTGATAATCACGTACCAAACAAGATTTTTTACATTGAAAAAGAAATCAATGGCAAAAAGATACGTGATACAGCATGCTTTATTCCTTCTACGCTGGATGATAACCAGATTCTTATGAAGAATGATCCGGATTATGAAACAAGGCTGTTGAGCTTACCAACGCAGCTTGCGCGTGCGCTTAGGTATGGAGACTGGAGTGTTTTTGAGGGACAAGTTTTGGATAGTTTTAGACCAGATATACATGTATGCAAACCATATTTACTAGAACAAGGAAACTGGTTTAAGTTTTGCGCTATGGACTGGGGATGGTCTAAACCGTATGCTATCGGTTTTTATGCTGTTAATTCACTAGGACTTGTAAGACTTTATCGTTTGCTTTATGGATGCAAGGAAGGTGAATACAACGTAGGTATAAAGAAAAGCGCAGAAACACTTGCGAAAGAAGCCTGGAGTTATGCAGCACTGGATGGTATTAAAGATATGGTAGCAGATCCGGCAATATGGACGGATGAAAAAATAGAGGATAGCAGTAAGTCTATTGAGCAGATGTTTACAGAATCAGGTTTTAATATGATTAAAGCTAATAATGACCGAGTTAACGGACTTATTATTGTAGATCAGACATTTAAACAGAAGGTAGTTATAGGAGAAGAAAACGGACAGCCTAAAGAAGTGCCTATGTTTCAGGTGTTTGATACATGCGTTGATTTTATACGTACTATTCCTTTACTTACACCGGATCCAAACCATCCGGAAGATGTAGATTCAAGACTTGAAGATCATATTTATGATATGCACAGATATGCACTTATGAGCGACTTTGTGAAGCATCCGACAACACATTTACGCAAGATAAACGGCAGCTGGCGGCAGCCAAGACAGGCTAAGGAATGGGATCCATTTTAGGGAGGAAGATATGGAGATAAAAGGAAAAGTGCATTGTTTTTTTGAACAATCCGGAACATTTAAAAACGAGTTTATTAAACTTGGAATTCCCGCAGAAGATTACGACATCCAGGACAACTTCGGTCAAACAGATCATGTGGTTGACTTGTTTGCAGAAATTGACAAGGCATACGATAACTTAACAAGACAAGACAAGACATTGTTCGATTCTATCGACCCTTGTCAAGACCTTGTTCTGGCTTTTTTTCCTTGTATATATTTCGAGACAAAGCAGATGTGTTACTATCAGTTAACTTGTTTAAATAACAGACATAAACCGGAGTACGACAGAGTTGTGGATGCAATAGAAAGACTGGAGCAGCGTACGACATTTCATAAGCTGCTATATAAACTTTTATATTTAGCATTAAAACTTGGATTTCGATTGATTATTGAAAACCCTGCAATGAAACCGAATTATCTGATTGGAACACAGAATTTTCCAAGCCCAACAATTATCGATAATAACAGAATGGAAAGGGGCGATTATTTCAAAAAGCCGACAGCTTACTGGTTTTTTAATTGCGAGCGTACTTATGGTTATACAAGGCAGAACGATAAGGAGCAGAAAATAATAAGGCAATGCAAATCTGCTCCAAGAGCAGGATTGTGTTCCGAAGAACGCTCAATGATAAGTCCTGATTATGCACGTAATTTTATTTGTGATTTTATTTTAGGAAAATATCAGCCGGAAATAAGTGATCCGGTATTATTTGATATAGAAGAATATTTATAAAGGGAGGACTTATGGGAAACATTAATCATGTAGTTTTAGAAGGTAATCTTACAGCGGCAGCTACTCTATCACACTGGACGAATGGAACTGCTTATGCAAGGTTTACCATTGCAAACAACAGAAGCTATAAGGACCAGAACGGTGAATGGCAGGAAATTGTTTCATTTATTGATTGCCAGATCAAAGGCCTTTATGCAGAAGCCAAAATTAAAGACCTTCTAAAAGGTAGACACGCATCTGTAGAAGGCCGTATAAGACAGAACAGATGGAGTGATGATAAAGGTAATCATTCAGCTGTTTACATAGAAGTTGAAAATATTTCATTTCCTCCAGGCGCATTTACACCAAAAACAGATACACCTAATGCACAACAACAGCCAGCCGGACCAGAGCCGACAGGAAACTTTGACGACCTGGATGCAGGTATTCCATTCTAACAGGAGAAGATATGACACCAACAGAGTTTGCGGACAAAGTTGCAGCAATGCGCGAAGCACAGAAAAATTATTTTAAGTATCGTTCAAGTAAAGCTCTGCAGTTATCTAAGCTGTTAGAAAAAGAAGTAGATACAATTTTAGCAAATCGTAAAACAAAACCAAAAGACGAATATGAACAAGGAAGTTTATTCTAAGACGGAGAGTATATGAAAAAGCTAACAGTCCAGCAGTTATGCGACAAATTGACTGAGCTATGCCATCAAGGGCTTGCACAGAGTGAGGTGTTACATACCTGCGGGTTAGAAATAAAAAACATAACTGATTTAGAAGTTATAGGAGAAAAAGTGCTTATTACAAGCAGGGAGGATTAAAACTATGACAGAAATTACAAGAAGTGGAATGTATGAACAGATGGTTCAGGACATTATCGAAAATGATGAGCTTTTGTATATGCTTAGAGCTTTAAATGCAAAGGTTGTTTGCGTTGTATCAGACAATGTAAAGGTGGATGAAAGTAAACGCCGTGTTTATGCTGAGATTGAAAAAATACCGGCTAAATACGAATCGTTCATAAATGCAGATGCAATGATTATTATTTATACGCTAAACATTGCTTCTTTTGATAAAAAGAAAAAAGAAATTGTACTTTTGCGTGAGTTATTAAAACTTTGCATAGATGAAACAGAAGGCAAAAGAAAAGTATCTATTGGAGATTATGATATTAAAGACTTCCGCTGCATCGTTCAGCGTTACGGGGCTAACTGGGATCAGGAAGCTACTTTGTTTGACGGGGTGGAAGAATGCCAGGAAGTTGCAGAATGCGATATGGATATGCAGCATTCACTTGAAGAATTATGGAAAAGCATAAGAGAGAACGACATAAATTATTTCGATTTATCGCAAGTACACGGTTTTGCTAAGTGCCTGGCAGAAGAAGCTGTACAAGTTGCAGCTGTATGTGAACGTTTTATGGAGACTACACAGCCTGCAAAAGAGAAAGAACAGGCGCCTATATACCGGGAGGATAAGACATTTTTATGAAAGAACAAATGACACATACAGAACTATGCAGATTAACCGCCGAGAAGTTTTGTAAGGCACTTGCTATTTATGAAGTCAAAGCACAGGAAGAAAACCCTGATGTTATTACTTGGTACACAAGCGGACACAGTATTGTATTTGAAATAAAAATGAGCAGATCAGATTTTCTAGCAGACTTCAAAAAGCACTGCAGAAAACAGGAAGTGTCTAAATGTGGTAATTTCCACGCTTATGTATGCTATGGAGATTTTATCAAGAAAGAAGAAGTGCCGGATGACTG
>Ga0310696_10006507_pt1 | contig 13844 bp, 11 predicted proteins | sample AusTroGonzalo_MG_4_FD_203885 | JGI IMG/M metagenome (GOLD analysis project Ga0310696, IMG submission 203885) | Bovine rumen microbial communities from tropical cattle in Woodstock, Queensland, Australia - Gonzalo_02 (v2) (version 2) | ecosystem: Host-associated > Mammals > Digestive system >... | reverse complement strand
CCGCTCGGGACGACTTGACGTCTGCCTCGCCGGCGGTTCCGAAAGCGCCATCACGGACTACTCCATCAAGAGCTTTGCGGGCATGCACGCGCTTACCGACAAGTTCAACGATGCCCCCGAAAAGGCATCCCGCCCGTTTGACAAGGACCGCAGCGGTTTTGTCATGGGTGAAGCTGGCGCCATCCTCGTGCTCGAAGAACTCGAACACGCCAAAGCCCGCGGTGCAAAGATTTACGCCGAAGTTGCCGGCTATGGTTCTTCTGCCGACGCTTACCATATCACAAGCCCGCGCCCGGGTGGAGAAACTTGCGCCAAGGCGATGACCAAGGCATTGAAAGACGCAGGCATAGCCCCGACGGACGTGGACTACTACAATGCCCACGGCACCTCAACGCACTTAAACGACCTCACCGAAACGCAGATGCTCAAAATTGCACTCGGCGAACACGCCTACAGAATCAAGGTTTCTAGCACCAAGAGCATGACCGGCCACTGCGTCGGTGCAGCAGGCGTTATCGAAGCGATGATCAGCACACTCGCCATCCGCGATTCGTTCTACCCCGCAACAATCAACCTCGACAACCCGGACGCAGAATGCGACCTCGACTACGTGCCGAACAAGGGCGTCGAAGGGAACATCGATGTTGCTGTGTCTGCCTCACTTGGTTTTGGCGGTCACAACGGCATTGTCGTGCTTAAGAAATACAACGCATAGATTTCTTTAGAAAACGAAATACAACCGAGAATGGCGGACATGAGCCGCCATTTTTTTTGCTTTTGAGCGAAAAGAGAACTATATTTACATAGATTATGCTAGATAGACGCCAAAAATTCTTTGCAAGTTTAGTAGCCGTACTGCTGATAGTACTTATTAGCCTTGCTATTGTTGCGGTCCGCGAACAAGGCGTCTACGATTCCGGAATCAAGCTTAACCATGGTTGGACTCTCATTTACCATGGCGACACGACTCAAATTCAATCCACCGAAACATACGCAATAACCGACAAGGTCGTCCGAGGGGACTCGCTCATTTTAAGGAGAACTCTTACTAACGAAATCCCCTACAGTCCGGTACTTCGTTTTAAAACCTACCAGTCTTTTGTTGAAGTGTTTCGCGATGGGAAAAAAATCTATTCAAACAGTGAAAGTAATTACAAAGAGCACAAGCTCGTCGGAAGCGGAGTTCATTTCGTCTATCTTGGCATTTCTTTAGTCAAAGGCAAAACTTTAGAGTTAAAGTTTTACTTTTCAGAAGATGACATATGGAATGTACTCCCCACGTTTGAAGTTCTTCCGTCAAACTATGCCTTTGGTGACTTTTATGCACGGCATTCCATAGCATTGGTGATTGGACTTTTCCTTGTGCTTTTCGGCATATTGACGCTCTTCCTCAGCGCCGGAATGATATTCTACAGAATGAAATTTTTCCAAATCATGATGATTGGATTTTTGTCCATATGTCTAGGTATTTGGACTCTATGCTTTACAAAAGTATTCCAACTGTTCTCGTATGATTTTGCATTCAACACGAGCATTGAATACTCATGCCTTTACATATCCCCATTGCCCCTTTATTTGCTTTTGCTCCATATGCGTTACAAGCAGATTGGCAAAATCCTTTGGCGAGGCTTAATCATCGTTGCAAGTATCGGCATACTGATATTTGTGACAACATCCATTCTGAACTACACCGATACAGTACATTTCCCGCAAACACTGTGGGTTTTCCACGCATACGTCATTTTATGCGTTGTTTACTTATTTGCTGCAGTCATTTCAAAGAAGAGCCTTTTGGATACTCCAACTAAATTTTTAGCAGCAGGCATATTCACTTTTGGAGCTTTTTCAATCCTCGAACTCGTCCGTTTTAATGTGATGACACTCTTCCGCTTGGAACATACCATGCTCGGAATAACATGGCTCCCGATCGGTACGCTCTCATTTATAATTCTCCTTGTCATGAGTTACATCGTGTACACGTACCGTTTGATGTCTGCCAAAACGGAGAAAGACGTCTTGAAAGAAATTGCCTATAGAGATTCGCTGACAGGGATTTACAACCGCACCAAATGCCAGCAGATTTTTGATATTCTAGATGCGTCTACAGCTGATTTTGCGATAGTGAGTATCGACATGAACGGTCTTAAACTTGTCAATGACCGTTATGGACACCATGAAGGAGACCAACTGATTAAAGCGTTCGCGATGTCATTCCATGATGCATTTGCAGAAATAGGAACGAGCATCCGCATGGGTGGCGATGAGTTTTTAGCCATCATACGCGTAGAACATATTGATGAAGTCGAAGTCGCTTTAGCGAAGATGAAGGTATATCAAGAACGGAATAGCAAGAAATTGCTTACTCCTCTAGAAGCCGCTTATGGTGTCGCCTACAGACATGAATTTTCGAACGGTGCAAATACGAATTCCGAAAACGCGGAACTTGCCGATTCAGAAAAAGTGTATCAACTCGCAGACGAGCGCATGTACGCCATGAAGTCTGTGATGAAATCGACACTCATAAGAAAATGAAAAAATTTTACTTGACATACGTTTGAGGGAATAGGTATATTGACAAGCCAACTGTTGTGTAAAAGCAACAGCGAAAAACCTCTCACGTATGAAAAAAGCAAAGAAATTCCTGCCCTGTATTTTAATAGCGCTCGCGGTAATAACCGCAATAGTCTACGGCCTTAGTCTTACCGAAGATTGCGCACAGCAAGGAATAACGAACTATAGCGCACTTGGAATTCCGAAACAAGTAAAATTCAAGCGTCCGGTAAAGGAATACCAAATCGACGGCATGCAAGTTCTCGAAATGGCATCAACCGACGAAACCAAACCTGTAATCCTTTACCTCCACGGCGGCGGTTACAGACAGGGCTTTCAACATTTCCATTGGAAAATGCTTGCCGAACTTTCAAAAGCAACTGGTTGCGGCCTGGTGATGCCCGACTACCCTCTTTTGCCGAACCATACTGCAGTTGAAGCTCACGCGCTCGTGCTGAAACTCTACCGCGAATTGACAAAGCGCATTCCAGCAAGTCGAATCATCATCATGGGAGACAGCGCTGGCGGCGGATTCTCACTTGCGCTTTCGGAAGAAATCAACGATCAATCACTCCCCTCGCCCATGCATATCATCTTGATTTCTCCCTGGGTCGATATCACTGGCGGCGATGAATCCATTGCTGAATACGACAACTGGCTTCATATCGACGAGCTTCATCAATTTGGTCTATCTTGGGCAAACGGCATGGACGCACACCATCCGATGGTGTCGCCGCTTTACGGCAACATGCAAGGGCTCCCGCCCACCGATATTTTCGTAGGAACCTGGGAAGTGTTCTATCCCGACATCGTAAAATGCAGTGAAAAACTCAAGTCCGAGGGCGTAAACGTAACGCTCCACGTCGGAGAAGAACTAGGGCATGTATACCCGCTTTATCCAGCTCCAGAAGGCGAACAAGCCCGCAAAACCATTGCAGAAATCGTCAACCGCAGCGCAGAAAGAATGCAACAGTTGGTTTTGAACGAGAAAGCCACACAGAGGATTTGGGAATAACTATATTTTCCTCCATAAACAAAAGAAGGAAAAACAATGGAAACAGAATCCAAATCTCAGTCCAAAATACAGCTTCCCAAAAAGAATTACACAAAAGCAATCATTGTCGCGGTCATCGTTGTTATCGCTCTTATTTTGCTCAAGTGCAATATCGGTTACAATAGCGCAACGCAGCTTCTCGTCAAGCAGTCTCCGTTCGGTACGCTTTCCTGCATTGACCACGCCGGTTTCTATTTCAAGGGATTTGCAAGCATCTACTCTTACGACAGAACCAAGGACTTCTACTTCAACTCCTCTACCGATAAGGTTAAGGGCGAAGGCTGGGAAGGCGGCGACGACGACGAGGACGATATTTCTGTTACCTTGTCCCGAAACGCAAATGCCGAAATCAGCGGCTACCTCAAATACCAGCTCCCCACGGACTGCGAAGACCTCGTGAAAATCCACCGCGAACAGCGCTCAGACAAGAAGCTCAAACATGACCTCGTCCGAAACTCCGTGCTTTCGGCTGTTAGGAAGACCGCACCGCTCTTCACTGCCGAAGAAGCCAAGGTGACAAAGATTGCTGAATTCAGAAGAATCGCCGAAGACCAGCTCACCGAAGGCGAATACCTCACCACGATTGAAGTGCTTACCGAAAAGGCCGGCGAAGACGAATACGATTCCGAAGGCAAGATCATCAAGAAAGCCGAAACGCAGGAATACAAGGTCACGAAGCTGAAACTCGACAAGACCGGCAACCGCATCTTGACAAAGCCGTCTGCACTCCGTCTTTATGGCATCAGAGTCGTGCAATTCGAAATCCAGAACGTCCGCCTCGACCAGAAAGCACAACAGCAGCTCGACATCGTGAAGGACCGTGAAATGAAGCGCGTGTCTAACGCAACGGCAGCAGAAACAGCAAAGCAGGCCGCCATCACCGCCGAAGCTGAAGGTAAGGCTCGCATTGCCCAGGCCAAGGCTGATCAGGAAGTGGAAAAGATCAAGGCCGTGACGCAAGCTGAAAAGGAACGCGATGTGGCAGTTCTCCAAGCTCAGAAGGAACAGGAAGTCGCACGCCTCGAAGCTTTGAGAGCTCTCGAAGTCGCAAAGAAAATCAAGGCAGAAAAGGAAGCAGAAGCAGCTGCTAACAGAGCACTCGTGAGCGCCGGTTTGACTCCGCAAGAACGCGCCGAATGGGACTACAAGACCAAAGTCGGCGTCGCTGAAGCTCTCGCCAAGTCCGCACACCCGCTCGTCCCGGAAATCATGATGACCGGTGACTCCAAGGGCGGCGCAAGCACAGCCATGGATGCCGTAGGCTTGAACATGCTTATGGGCCTCACCGAAAAGCTGTCGAAATAAACGGCATCGCAGCGAAAAATGTTCCCCAAGCATGTCACCCCGGATTTGTACAGGTACAAAGCACTTCGGCTCAGCCATGAAAATGCAAGCATTTTCGCAGCATTCGCCTTGGTAGCTTTTATTCCGGGGTCGGCTTTTTTATTGTCATCCCGCCTGATAAGGCGGGATTTTTGTTTTGGAGTTAAATCCTATTTGAAAAAAATTATATCTTTCAAATGAACATATCCCCGCTATTTTCGGCAATTGAGCTGAAATGGAGTACTGCAAAGGAGTGTCTTATGTTTGACAAGTTTTTCAAGTCGTGCGTGAAGTTTTCCATCTGTAGTGCTGTGCTGTTTTTCTTTTACCATCTTTTCATTTCGCAAAAGCTTGATGAAGAAACATCCACAAACACAAAGGAACAAGAGTAGTTTATGGAACAGAATAAAGACATCGCCGATATCCAGGCGGCAGAAGCGACTTTTCAGAAGAAGAAAAAGTTCATCCTTTGCTATCACAGTTTTAGCGTAAACAATTTCAAGAAGGCGTCCGTCCAGATTCGTAAGCTTGCCGAAGCGGCAGGCTCCCCCATAAGCATTGCCGTGATTCCAGCATTCGGTGCAGCCCCGGAATCCGAGGCCGAACAGTTCCGCGAAGAGCTCGAAAAGTTCGTGAAAGAAGGCTACGAGATTATGCTCCATGGCGCACGTCACCGCGCAGATCTTTCGCTGAAGCGTAGCATTGCGGGTAAGCTTGCCCTTTTGGTTTCGAATAACGAAGCCGAATTTGCAGGCATCGACGAGCGCTTTACGCAAGCTCTTCTCAAACGCAGTCTTGCCTTGTGGAAGGCTCATGGCACGGGCAAACCGTCCGGTTTTATCCCGCCGATTTGGTTCGGGAACAAGTACCTCAAGGAACAGGCGCTTTCGATTTTTGACTACTACGAAGATTTCCACGGCATTTACCAGAAGGTCAAGGGAAACATCAAGAAGACGCGCTCCGCTACGCTTAGCTTCTCGATTTTGCCGACACCGCTCCTCGGAATTGCGCAAACTTACGCCTGCCTCAAGATGCTTTTGCCGGGCGGGGTCCATCGCTTGGTCTTCCACGATAAAGACTTTAGGACGATTGGCGAAAAGCGCATTTTGAACATGGTTCGTTACATTTCGACCATGCGTGAAAAAATCATGTACAAGGACTTGTAATTTCAGGACTTCGCACAAATGATTTTAAATAAGTTTCTATCTAAAATTGATTACAAGTCTTATGAAGATTTGTATAAAAATTTCAAGATAACGATTCCGAACGACTTTAACTTCGCATACGATGTTGTCGACGAATACGCGAAAAATGAGCCGAAGCGCGAAGCGCTTGTGTGGTGCGACGACAATGACGAAGACCATATCTTCACATTCAAGGATTTATCGCTAGCCTCCCAACGCACTGCAAATTTTCTCGTAGAACAGGGAATCAAGAAGGGCGACCGCGTGATGCTCATTTTGCGTCGCCGCTACGAATTCTGGTTCTTTTTGCTTGCGTTGCACCGCATTGGCGCGATTGCAATCCCGGCAACGAACATGCTTGCCGCCGAAGACTTGGAATACCGCTTCAACGCCGCCGCAATCAAAATGGTGGTGACATACGACGATCCTGCTTTGCAAAAGGAAGTCGACAAGGCTAAGTCCAAATGCGAATCGGTCGAAAAACTTGTAACGGTAGGCCAGACAGCCCGCCAGAACTGGATCAGCTTTTACGACGACTACGAACTTTTCCCGGCCACGTTCGAACGCCCGACTGGCGAAGATGCGACGCACAATGATGATATCATGATCGTGTACTTCACGAGTGGCACGAGTTCGAACCCGAAGATGGTGGCACATACATACACGTACCCGCTCGGCCATATCGTGACCGCCAAGTACTGGCAGCATGTGGTTGATGGAGGCCGCCACTTGACCGTTGCTGAAACGGGTTGGGCAAAGGCTCTCTGGGGCAAAATTTACGGGCAGTGGATTGCCGGTAGCGCCGTGTTCACATACGACATGACCACGTTCATTCCGGGCAAGCTCCTCGAAAAGATGGCGGAATACAAGGTAACGACATTCTGTGCACCGCCGACCGTTTACCGCTACATTTTGCAGCACGGGATTGGCAAGTACGATCTTTCGAGTTTGCAATACTGCACGACCGCAGGCGAAGCATTGAACTTGGACATTTACAACAAGTTCTACGAGCAGACGGGCATCCGCTTGCAAGAAGGCTACGGACAGACCGAACTCACGCTTACCACGGGCAACTTTGGCTTTAGCGAACCGCATCCAGGTTCTATGGGTAAACCCTCTCCAGGCTATCGCATGGAAATCGTGAACGCCGAAGGGAAACCTTGCGAAGTCGATGAAGTTGGCGAATTGATTATCAAGATCGACCAGGGCAAGCCATTTGGCATGTTCGGCGGTTACTACAACGATCCGGAACGCACCGAAAAAGTGTTCGAGGGCGGCGTGTACCACACAGGCGATACAGCAACCCGCGACAAGGATGGATTCTACTGGTTCGTGGGCCGCACCGATGACCTAATCAAGAGTTCCGGCTACCGCATTAGCCCCTTCGAAGTGGAAGAAGTGCTACACAAGCACCCAGCCGTTTTGGAAGTGGCCGTGACAGGTGTCGAGGACAAGTCTCGCGGTCAAGCGGTCAAGGCAACGGTCGTTCTGCAGAAGGGCTACGAAGCCTCGAAGGAATTGGCAAAAGAAATCCAACTTTTTGCAAAGAACATTGCAGCAAGCTACAAGAGCCCGCGCATTATTGACTTTGTGACGGAACTGCCCAAAACCATTAGCGGAAAAATCCGCCGTGCAACAATCCGAGATAAGGATACAGCCGAGAATGTGACTGCGCCAGACGAAGCGAATGCGGAAAACACCGCAAACGAAAACGTCTGAAGAAAAATAACTGACACAGGCTCGTCATAGACGGGCAAACAACATTAAAAATCCGGCTTCTGAAGAAGTCGGATTTTTTGCAAATTTACTTGTTATCAGCGCAATATTTATTAGCCATGTCGAGCAGCTGCTCCTTCCCTACCTTAACATCAAAAGTCTTTGATCCAAGGGAACTGAGGGCACCGCCATAAGTCATCTTATAGCCATTTTCAGTTTGCGTAAAGGTAACAGAACCACCCTTTGTCTTGGCAGTTGCAGAGTTATCCGTGCTAGACACCGTGCAATCACTAGCGTCCGTAACCGCAGATGTCACCTTCTCTGCAGAAGAACAAGCGGAGAGCATCGCTGCAGCTCCGAATGCGATAAAAACCATAAAAAATTTCATAGAATCTCCTTGCTATAAGGACGGCTGTTCAGCCAAAGCAATTGTTTATGATTATACAATATATAACATAATTTCGTGGAAAAACGAATAAAAAACAAAAACGCACCCCTATCGGATGCGTTCTTGAATGAAACTTTCAAAAAATTACTATTCCATCGCACAGGATTTTTGAGCCAATTCGACCAAGTCTTCCTTAGAAACAGGATTCGACGACGGCACATCAATTGGATCATAATTTTCAGCGCCATAGCCACTATAAGTAATTCTATAACCATCTTCTGTAATCGTATACGTCATCGCGCTACTATAACCACCAGGCAAAGACGTCGAAGCCGTTGCAGAGTTGTCCGTGGACGTTACAGTACAGCCATACGATGTTGCAGACGTAGAATCGTCATCACCGCAAGCAGTAAGAACAGCAGCGGCGGCAACAGCAGCCAAAATCAACATTTTTTTCATTTGATATCTCCTTTTTATATTACCAATATGATAACAAAATATTGGTAGATTATAATATAAATTAATTACCACAAGACAAATTGTAATTTATTTTTACATTGCAAGCAAAAAAAAGAGCCTGCAACGAGGCTCTCATTAGTTTTTTTTCAACAGATAATTTTGCTTTTACTTCAATTTATTGAAAACACGTTTTGCAGCATCAATGGTGCGATCAATGTCGTTTTCGGTATGTGCAGCACTCACAAAAATCGCTTCGAACTGGCTTGGCGCCAAGTAAATGCCTTCGTCGAGCATTCCGAGGAAATAGCGACGGAACAATTCCAAGTCGGATTTCTGCACGTCGGCAAAGCATGTGACCGGACCTTCGGTAAAGAAGATGCAGCCCATGGAGCCCACCTGATTGACGGCTAACGGAATCCCCGCTGACTTCGCGGCATCCTGAAGCCCAGCGAGCAAACGCTTTGTCATCGCCTCGGCATGCACGTAGTATTCCGGGTGAGCGTTGAGTTCGCGCATCGTTGCTAGGCCCGCCGCCATCGCGACCGGGTTGCCCGAAAGCGTTCCCGCCTGGTAAATTCCACCGAGCGGAGCAATTTGCTGCATCACGTCCAAACGGCCACCGTAAGCGCCCACCGGCATACCACCACCGATAATCTTGCCAAAAGTCGTCAAGTCTGGCTTAATGCCGTACAGACCTTGAGCACAATGAATCCCGACGCGGAATCCGGTCATGACTTCATCGACAATTAAGAGAGCGCCATGTTTCTTTGTTTCTTCGGAAAGCGTCTGCAAGAACTCGGGCTTCGCAGGTACAACGCCCATATTGCCTGCCACAGGTTCCACAATCACGCCAGCGATTTCGTCACCAATCTTGTCGAAAAGTTCCTTAACACCCGCCACATCGTTATACTGGAGCGTAAGCGTGTATTTTGCCAAATCCGCCGGCACGCCTTTGCTGCTCGGCTTGCCCGTCGTAAGCATTCCCGAGCCCGCCTTGATAAGCAAGCTATCGCTATGGCCATGGTAGCAACCTTCAAACTTCACAATCTTGTCGCGACCGGTAAAACCGCGAGCCGCACGAATCGCACTCATCGTCGCTTCGGTGCCGCTGTTCACCATGCGAATCATCTCGACGCTCGGCACAAGGCTCATCACGAGTTTCGCGAGTTCCGATTCTAGCCCGCACGGAGCGCCAAAACTAAGGCCATTCTTTGCCGTTTCTGCAACGGCATTAATCACTGCATCGTGCGCATGCCCCAACAGCATCGGGCCCCAGCTACCAACGTAATCGATGTAATCATTGCCATCCACATCGTAGATGTGGCTTCCCTTGGCGCGGGCAATAAACGGAGGAGTTGCCCCCACGTTACCATATGCACGCACAGGGCTGTTCACGCCACCCGGCATGAGCGTTTTTGCTTCTGCAAACAACTTTTCGCTTAATTGATGATTCATAAATATTCCTTGATTAGTTACTAGATACTAGTTAATAGTTACTAGAGAATTGCTTTGAATCCTTCACTACGTTCAGGATAACATTTTCTAAGTTTTATCAACTAAACTCTAAGTTCTACTAATCTACTCCTTTACGATGTGCATAACACGCTGCGGGAACGGAATCGAAATACCCACTTCATCAAAACGTTCCTTGACTTGCTTCATGTACTTGCAACGCATATCCCAATAATCGCACGTCTTGACCCAGATTCTCATGTTAACGCACACGGCGCTATCGTCCAACGAAGATACATAAAACGACGGAGCAGGGTCCTTCAAAACTTTCGAATCATTTTCGACAAGCTGTTTCATTTCGTTCATCGCCTTTTCCGCTGAATCTGCATAATCGATACCGAACGACAAATCCAGACGACGCTTCGGATTGCGGCTGTAATTTATAATGGGAGCCCCCCACAGCATGCTGTTCGGAGCAAACACATAAAGGCCATCCAGCGAAATAAGAATCGTATTGAAAAGCCCAACGCCCACAATTTTGCCCTTCAGGGAACCGCACTCAATGTAGTCCGATGCACGGAACGGCTTGAGGAACAGCAACAAAATTCCCGATGCTATGTTCCCCAGCGTATCCTTCAACGCAAGGCCAATCGCAAGAGATGCGGCACCCACCACCGTCACAATCCCAGCCGTATTCACGCCAAGAATGTGCAATATCATGAGCAATCCGACAATATAAATCGCATACGAGAAAAGCGAATAAAGTAATGGTTTTACAGAAGCATCGGCCCCTTTCTTAATCGCAAAACTCAGAATGAATCGGATAATCGCCAATATAAGAACGATAGCGATAAGCACGGTCGCAATTTCAATAATATCTTGAGCAAGTGCATTTGAAACGCCAAGATTTTTCAAGAACAAATCAAATTCTTTCATAACTTATCATGCCCGCAGGCATCTCCCTTAAAGAATTTTATTTTCCAAAACTTCCTTCGCGTGGTATGTGATGATGATGTCTGCACCGGCACGCTTGAACGCAATCAAGTTTTCACGGATAATCGCATTTTCGTCAATCCAGCCCATCTTTGCAGCCGCCTTGACCATCGAATATTCGCCACTTACGTTGTACACAGCGACAGGCACGTTGCTGATTTCTGCAGTTTGGCAAAGCACATCGAGGAACGCAAGGCCAGGTTTGACCATCACGATATCGGCACCTTCTTCCAAATCAAGTTCCACTTCGTGAAGCGCTTCGCGACCATTGCGCACATCCATCTGGTAAGACTTGCGGTTACCGAAATGCGGTGCGGAATCCGCAGCATCGCGGAACGGACCATAGAACGCACTAGCAAACTTTGCACTGTAAGCCATAATCGGCGTATTCGAGAAGCCATTGGCATCAAGCATTTCGCGGATTGCAGCCACTCGGCCATCCATCATGTCGGAAGGCGCAACCATGTCGGCACCAGCTTCGGCATGTGAAAGAGCAGTCTTTGCCAAAAGTTCGAGCGAAGGATCGTTATCGACATCGCCATCCTTGACAATGCCGCAATGGCCATGGCTCATGTATTCGCAAAGGCACACGTCCGTAATCACGTACAAATCCGGGAACTTCGCCTTGATCGCGCGTACGGCTCGCTGCACAATGCCGTTTTTGTCATAGGCGCTGCTTGCCATTTCATCTTTGTGATCCGGAATTCCGAACAAAAGAATCGATTTTACACCAAGAGCGACACAGCTTTCCAATTCCTTCAGGATTTCATCTATCGAAAAGCGGAACTGGTTCGGCATAGAAGCAATTTCTTCTTTGACGCCCTCCCCTTCTACCACGAACATCGGGTAAACAAGGGAATCGGGATTCACGGCTGTTTCAGCAACCATGTTGCGGATAGTTTCATTTCTGCGTAAACGACGTGGACGGATAATCATGACTAGGTATTAAGTTTTAGGTTATAAGTTTTAGAAAAAATCATTCTGGAGTACAGCGGGGAACTACTCCCTATCATCATACGCTTCGGCATCTTCGGGCTCTTCGACAGTCCATTCGCGGATGTGCTTCGCGAGTTCCTTTTCACCGACGCGTTCGAGTTCGTCCGAAATCGCATTCAATTCGGAAGCCTCCTGCGCAGGCAATTCCTTTTCGAAATGCTTGACATACTGTTCCAGCAACTCAAATTTTTTAAGATTCGCCAAAAGCATCATGTAGCTCGTATCGCAAGAATTGCTGCGATACTTGACGTGGTCAATCAGAAGCTTATCGAGTTCAGAACCGCTCTTGAGCATGCAAAGTCTTGAAAGGTTCATGACCTTCGGGAAGCATTCGTACAAACGCGTGGCGTACTTGAGGCAATCCGTCTTACGGCCTTCGCGGTCGGCAATCGCAGCCTGCAAATCAAGGAAAGCTTCTTCGTCTTCTGCCCCCGGGTCCTTCACATCACCGAGCCATTGCTTGGCCATGGCAATATCGCCTGCAACAAAGTAAGAGTTCGCGATGTCAATCAGCGTGGCGTTGCTCTTGTCCGGATCCTTGTAAAGCGAGGCCTTCGCGAAGTTTTCAGTATCCTTGATGGCATCGGCCATGTCGCAAATCGCATCGAGAACGTCTTCGCGGTTTTCGAGTTCCGTTGCATCAATCACGCCGAGCAGTTCGACAATCAAAGCCTTCGCACGTTCTACCGGCATCACATCTTCGATGGAGAGGAACACGACCTCGCGGCCTTCCCCGCCCACATGGCGCACAGCCAAATCGTGAATCAAGTCGGCAATGTAATCCTTGTCGTCATACGTCTTTGCGACTTCAATAAAGAACGTTCCTGCATCGTAGAACAAATCGTTCCACGTATCCATTTCTTCGTCATCCGCCTTGAACGCCAAGAAATCAGCTCGGAGCGTCCAAGCCAAAAGTTCCAGCTGGACTTTGACATCCTTGATTTTTTCAATTTCATCAAGGCCATTCGCAATCGCCTCATACAAATCGTCCGGGCGATGCAACAAGCGACTTTGACCACTTACAATCTCGCGAAGCGTTTTGCGGAGATTGTCTTCTTTACCACGAAAAGCCGCCTCGGCAGAAGGCGACTTCCAAAATTTTTTCTTTTTAGCCATGTTCTAAATGTAGAAATTACTTGGCCCAGCTAAAGGACGGATAACCGCCAAACTTGGCCGGATCGATAGCCCAGACAGAGCCCGTTCCATTCAATGTCGTTACAAACGTTGCAGCCTTCATTTCTTCCGTCGCAAATCCGGTCGGAAGAACCATGCCCATTTGGTTTGCAACAACGAGGCACGAGCCGCCAACGGTCTTGTCGTAATAAATATTCGAAACCGTTGCGGTCGAAGTAACCTTGCCAGCCACCATTCCAGAAACGTTATTATCGGGAACCTTAGCCGAATTATAGCCCGATTCTAGCTTGGCATCATTATCAACAATGCCTACAAGTCCACCCACATTGGTAGCCTGACCAGAAACTTCACCCTGGTTGAACAAATTCGTTGCCGTAACAGCCTTCAAACTACCGATAACACCACCAACATTCTGGACCTTCTTCACCGTAACGGTAGCGGTATTGAAGACTTCGTTCACAGCAGATTTATTCGAAGCAACAGCAATAACACCACCAACATTGCCTAACTGGCTTTCATCAGCGGTTACTGCACCATAGTTACCGGCACGTTCAATCTTGGTTGTGGAAATTTTTCCAGCCACACCGCCTACGTC
>Ga0310696_10006506_pt1 | contig 13844 bp, 16 predicted proteins | sample AusTroGonzalo_MG_4_FD_203885 | JGI IMG/M metagenome (GOLD analysis project Ga0310696, IMG submission 203885) | Bovine rumen microbial communities from tropical cattle in Woodstock, Queensland, Australia - Gonzalo_02 (v2) (version 2) | ecosystem: Host-associated > Mammals > Digestive system >... | reverse complement strand
AAAAAAACTCGGATAGATTTAGCTTTGTACTTGCATTTTAACAAAATGCATGCTATCTATGTGCAGTGATTATTTAAATAAGGATGTCAACAATGGGAAATCGTAAAAAATTAGTGATCAGTATGCTTGGGCTGATAATGGTCGCGGCATTGGTTTGGGCGGCAGGTTCACTTCCGGTCATTACCTCTCAACCGAAAAGTCAGACAGTAAAAGAAGACAGCAGTGTGACTTTCAATGTTGTTGCTACCGGGGGGCTAAACATGGACATGGTCTGGATCAAACCGGGTAGCTTCATGCGCTATTACAAGGTGAACTCTTCGTCTGAATTACCACAGCAGGTGACTCTGACTAAAGGTTTTTGGCTGGGCAAGTATGAAGTAACTCAGGCACAGTATAAAGCTGTGATGGGAAGTAATCCTGCCAAGAATTACGGAGTCGGAGATAATTATCCGGTGTATTATGTAACATGGCATGACGCAACTAATTTCTGTGCCAAGCTGAACGCTCAGGAAAAGGCGGCGGGTCGTCTGCCGAATGGATATGAATACACATTGCCCACAGAGGCGCAGTGGGAATATGCATGCCGAGCCGGGACAACGGGTGATTATAATGTGAACGGCGCGACATTATCTGATTTAGGATGGTATGCTGACAACAGCAATTCCAAGACTCATCCGGTAGGACAAAAGAAACCGAATGCCTGGGGACTATACGATATGCATGGGAACGTATGTGAATGGTCTTTTGATTGGTATGGAGGGTATCCTTCAACAACATCATTGACGGATCCCCAAGGTGCTAGTACTGGCTCATTCCGCGTCTTGCGCGGTGGCTATTGGAAGGACGATGCGAGCGACTGCCGGTCGGCGCGACGGCGCAACAATTCCCCTGGCAACAAAGAAAACTATTGTGGGTTCCGAGTGGCCCTTTCTGCAGTTCAATAGATTATTGTAAGGACAAGCGGAGCGCGTGTCTCTACGGGATTTAATAGATATGAAAATGACAAAAATATTAACAATATGCGCGGCAATGTGGATGCTGTGCGGAACGATATTTGCGCAGACTCCTGTTGCGGGAAAAAATTTCAGTGTATCCTTGTTGGCCTATCAATGGAAGAAAGACGGAGTGGCTATTGCTGGGGCGACCAGTGCCAGCTATACGATCGATTCCACGAAGAGGACCGATGCCGGAAACTATACCGTAACGGTGAGCAACAGCACTGGCAGTGTCACCAGCAGTGCGGCAAAGCTGACGGTGAACTTAAAAGTTCCAACCATTACCAAACAGCCAGTAAGCCAGTCTGTCAATGAAGGTGGCAGTGTTACTTTCAGTGTAACGGTGAGCGGGTCCGAACTGAGTTACCAGTGGTATAAGGATGGCTATTCCATCGATGGTGCAACGAGTGCGAGCTATAAGATATCCAATGTGACGCCCGACCATGCAGGCAGTTATACGGTAAAGGCAAGCAACAGTGCGGGCAGTGTAACCAGCAGCGCAGCGATACTGACTGTGAAGTTGAAAACTCCAACAATCACTAAGCAGCCTGTGAGTCAGACGGTTACAGAAGGAAATACCGTGACTTTGACTGTGACGGCGAGCGGATCCGAACTGAATTACCAATGGTATAAGGATGGCAATTCCATCGACGGTGCGACAAATGCGAACTATAAGATCACCAATGTGATACCCAGCCATGCAGGCAGTTATACGGTCAAGGTAAGCAATAGTGCGGGCCGTACAACCAGCAGCGCAGCGGTGCTGACCGTGAAGTTGAAGATGCCTGTGATCACGATACAGCCAACCGATTTAACAGTTTTAAAGGGCAGCAGCGCAACCTTTACGGTACAGGCCAATGGAACGGACATGAGCTACCAATGGTATAAAGACGGTAATCCCATCAGCGGAGCGACCAAGACCAGCTATACGATTGCCAGTGTGTCGGAAAACAGTGTGGGCAGCTATACGGTAACCGTGAGCAACAGTACCGGCAGTGTGACCAGTGAAACGGCGGTCTTGACACTGAAGAAAGACGAAGTGAGTGTTCAGCGCGAAGTGAGCGTGACCGGGAACAAAGCAACCGTTACGCTGACGATCTCCAACGCTCCGAAAGGATACTTCGGCTCACTGGAAGAGGTCTGGCAGAGAAATGATCTCACTTTTAGCGACATCAGCAATAATGGTACCACCGCGGAAACGGAAGAAGGCATAAAAGTCAGCTGGAGCGGATTTGACATGAGCGGAAATTATCAGTTCCCCGGCACTCTGACCTATACCGCGTCTGTTCCGGAAGGAACCAGCGCGACTGTGACTCTGAGCGGTCAACTGGTGATCACGACCGCCAACGGAATGCTCAGTGCTGATATCGCTGCGATGAACGTGACATTTACAGCCGCGCCAGCCAAGCCGGTCATCACCGCCCAGCCGCAGAGTCAGTCCGTCAGCGAAGGCGACAGTGTGACCTTCAGCGTGACTGCGGCCGGAAGCGCGCCGTTGCTTTATCAATGGTTCAAGGACAATTCTCTGCTGAGCGGAGCCAACGGTTCCAGCTATACGATCGGAAGTGTGAAAGCGAGTGATGCCGGGACATATATGGTGATGATCAACAACACATATGGAGCGGTGATGAGTGATCCGGCGAACCTGACAGTGACGATACAGGGAGAAGCACCGGAGTTGAAACTGGAACCGGCCGGAAGCGGCAAGTGGAAAATCACCTTCACAGGAACTCTGCAGGAAAGCACGGACATGAAGAGCTGGAAGAATGTGAGCAGCACCCAGGACGGTACATATACATTCTCCCCCGCTGCCGGCAAGAAATTCTTCAGAGCGGCGAAGTAGTTTTATTCACTCATTACACAACAAAGAATCCCCGATGTACAACAGCACCGGGGATTCTTTATTCTGTAAAGCCGCGTTTGCGGTTTATTTTCTAATTGAATGTATTATAGCAACGGTGTTTAAAACAACAAAAAGTTAAAAAAGTTGGAAATAGATTTTAATAGACACTCTGACTTCGCTTCAACGTATTCATAAAGATATAATTATTCATAGGAACCAGAAGTAAAAGCTTCTTGTCTTTTGAAGAGTTCTATTTCTTCCGAGTTACCTTTGTATCAACGAGTTTGAAGTCTGGATGTTTAAGGACATGATTCATTAGAACAACCAGTTTCTGCATTACAGCCACCAAAGCCGGGCGGTGCGCTTGCGCACCCCCGGTAGGATACCCTGCAAATCCTTCACCGGTTCCCGGTGAGGGAAAGAAATTTCATTCTTTATTTTTTCAGAATCGGAATAAGCGTTGACACGATCATATAAGTTTGTGTGGGGAAGGCAAATATCATGTTTCTGAGCTCTTCACCGTTGATTTTCTTATTGATGATCAATGTCAGGAAATCAATCCATGTGCCCGCCTCACTGCCGTAGAGCGCCGCTCCTGCCAGGAACCCTTCCTTATCAATAATGAAGGTCATATCGATATCCAGCTCGCAGTTATCAACCCACTCATTCTGCACGCCATAAGGAATGCTAATAATCCTGTACTGTTCAGGACATTTCTCCGCCTCGTCAACGGTGACGCCGACCTGCGCAATGCGCGGCAGCGTAAAGACGAGATTTGGCACGGCAGGATAGCAGATTGGTGCATCGTTGAGACCGAGGATCTGGGATGCAATATAGTTCGATTCAAATTCGGCTGTGGGCGTCAAGCGCGGGATCTTCTTGTCAATGGCGTCTCCGCTGACATAGATATTGGGAACGCAAGTGCGAAGATGATCATCCACCTGAATGCCCCGGCGGCTGGCGGGAATGCCAAGATCCTCAAGTCCCAGATCTTCATAATTGGCTACACGCCCCGTGGCATCCAACACATAATCACCCTCGACACACAGTCCGGACTTAGCCATGACCTTGTAGCCGTTTTCTGCTCTTTCTACGCTGCATACGGCTTCGCCAAAGTGGAAAACCGCGCCCTGCGCAGTCATCTTCTCCACAAGCTTGCACACATATTTTTCAGGGTAGGCAGCCAGGGCACGAGGCATAAATTCAAGGAAAGTGACTTTCTTGCCAAGCGTCAGTGCCATCGATGCGAACTCCATGGAGATGATGCCTGCGCCAATACAGATCAGATGCTCCGGCATCTCTTCGATATCCAGAAACTCCCGACTGCCGTGCAGGTATTCCTGACCCGGGATATTCAACCTGGCATTCCGCTGGCCAACACCCAGCACAATGGTTTCAGCGGTGATCTTTTTGTCACCGGCCTGGATTGTATGCGCGTCCAGCAATTTCCCTCTTTCGTAAATGAAATCAATGCCAGCCTGGTTCAGCATGATGGGAATAAGCTTGGAAAACGGTGTCAGGAGCCGCTTTTTGTATGCCATCAGCGGTTTCCAGTCAATGGTTCCCGCATGATCTACGCATATATCCTGATAACGCTGCAATCCTTCCAGATACTCAAAAGGCCCGTCGAGCAGTATCTTTGCGTCACATCCATAGTTTGTGCAGGCACCGCCCGGCAGATCATGATCCATCAGGATTACCTTTTTTCCCGCTGCTGCCAGTGTTAAAGCACCGTGCCAGCAGGAATGCCCGCTTCCAAGATATGCAACATCATAATCAAACTTCATATCACTGTCCTCCTTTATATAAACCGGCTTATTTCAACATGAGATAAGCCGGTCTGATTGAATCTGTTACTTCTTCGCAGGCTCCCACTTGCACCTGACAGGGGAAACAATAGAGCCTTCCTTTTTCATCGCTGTAAAAGCCTTGTCCACGACCTTCCGATCCAGCCCGGTCAATTCAGCGACCTTACCGGCATTCAAAGGTTCTCCGGCCTTTCTCATAGCCTCTAAAATCTGTTCCTTTTCACTCATGGCAAACAGCCCTCTTACTCACCGAGCATCTCGATCATGTAGTTCTCCATACCAATCTGCTCGATCAGGCAGAGATGACCCTTGACCCAGTTGTAGTGATTCTGTTCTTCAATGATGAATTCCTCGATCATATGTCTGGTCACATAGTCGTCATCGAACAGGGAAAGCGCTTTGCTCATCATCGGCAGCGCCTCTGCCGCCTCCTTGCAGTCGTATTCCAGCATCTCCTTGATATCGGTGATAACCGGATACGCCTGAAGCTCAACAGCGGGCGTCTCACCCAGCTCGATCAGGCGGGCGTTGACCTTCTTCGCCTCATCCCATTCCTCGTCGGATTCAGCCATGATCTTATCTGCCAGCTTGTTCAGACCACGCGCCTTCAAAAGCTGCGCATGAATGGAATGCTGCTGGGAATTGCCGAACCACCCCTTTGATAGTACCTTCAAAAACTCAATCTTTGTCATAATGACATCTCCGTAATAATTTATTGTTGTTATGTGCCGTCTTATTGGGCACAACTAATTATATACGGTACTGAAAGAGATTTTCAATTTATGCTTTTTGCAAAAAGTTCCATTATGGAACTTTTCCTATAAATCGTTCTGTTTTTCAGAGAAGGTATTTCTGAAGAGGAACCGGCAGGCAATCTTCAAAAACTGCTGCCAATTCCTCATGCGTCACCTGAAATACACCCAGGATCCAATCACAACTCAGATCCACAGTTCCCTGACAGTAGGTCCGTACATACATCACTGTCTTAACATCCAGTTCCTTTAGACCGGATGCATTAAGAACACACTTGGTTAAGCTTTCGATATGAAGCTGCTTCATGTGCATAGAGAAGCACTCATAGCCGCTTGTATGCAGGAGCAGGTTTCTCAGATAGTCTTTCTGCTCGTTGTAAAGCAAAGCAACATCCCAAAGTATTTGCTTCCACTCAAAATTATCTTTTTCGGCCTGACTCACGATTGCCTGAAGCCTTTGAGCGTAATCCCAGGCCATCAGATCGTATTTATCTTTGAACAGCCGATAGAAGGTGGTTTTTGAGTAACCGCAGTTTTCTATAATATTCGGGACTGTAATTTTGTCAACCGGCTTGCTTTCCGCAAGTTCCCGGAAGGATTCTGCGAGGATTTCTTTGGCTGTTTTTCGTTTCATTAGCTTTATTCTCCAAATACAGATTTATCCCTTTGCAATAATATAGAGCCGTGCATGCACGGTTGCGCAGCTTTTCAGCGTTAAATCTTCTTCAAGACCGTTCGCGCGGCGCGGATAGTCGCTTCGATATCGGCTTCTGTGTGCGCCGTGGAAAGGAACCCGGCCTCAAACTGCGAGGGAGCCAGGAATACACCTTGCTCCAGCATTCCCCGGAAGTATTTGGCAAAACGCTCCCGGTCGCTCTTCATGGCATCCGCCAGATTGTGTACCGGCTGATCTGTAAAGTAAGCGCAGAACATCGCGCCCACCCGATTGAAACGAACCGGGATCCCTGCCGATTTCGCGGCATCCTGCATCCCGGATTCTAACTGCTGTCCCAACTGTTCCAGTTTGGTGTAGCAGTCATTTTCCAGCAACAGTTCTAATGACGCGATGCCGGCGGCCATTGCCAGCGGATTGCCGCTCAGCGTCCCGGCCTGATAAACCGGCCCCAGCGGTGCCAGATAATTCATAATCTCCGCCCGTCCTCCAAAAGCACCCACAGGAAGCCCGCCGCCGATGATCTTCCCAAAACAGGAAAGATCCGGCTTGATGCCAAAACGCTCTTGCGCGCCGCCTTTGGCCACCCGGAAACCGGTCATGACTTCATCAAAAATCAGCAACGCTCCATTCTTCTCCGTCACTTCCCTCAGTCCCTCTAAAAATCCCGGCAGCGGAGCGAACACACCGCTATTGCCCGGAACAGGTTCCACGATGATACCGGCGATCGCGCCGGGGTTCGCGGCAAAGAGCGCCTTGACCGATTTCAGATCATTATAAGGAGCCAGCAAGGTATGCTGGGTAAACGCGGCAGGCACACCGGCGCTGTCGGGATATCCAAAAGTCAATGCCCCGCTCCCGGCCTTCACCAGAAGCGAATCCGCGTGGCCGTGATAACAGCCCTCAAACTTGATGATCTTTTCTCTGCCGGTAAAACCTCTGGCCAGACGAATGGCGGACATCGTGGCTTCCGTGCCGGAATTGCACATGCGCACCTTTTCCACACTCGGCACCAGCCGGCGGATCATCTCCGCCATTTTGACCTCCAAGGGATTCGGTATCCCGAAACTGGTTCCATAGACCGCCGTTTCCTGCACCGCCTGGACGATCCGGGGATGAGCGTGCCCATGGATGGCCGGACCCCAGGTCCCGACATAGTCCACATATTCATTGCCGTCCACATCCCAGATACGGCAGCCCTTGGCCTTGTTGACAAAAAAAGGATTTCCGCCCACCGCACGAAACGCGCGCACCGGCGAATTGACACCGCCCGGAAGATATTGAAGGGCTTTCTTGAAAAGTTCCTCAGATAATTGATGATTCATGTCTTGCTGAATAAAATTATTGATCTAACAGATTTCTCAACGGCAGGCCCGGCGGCAGCTGCTTCCGCTTGTACGCGCTCTTACGCACCAGCTCCAGCACCCGTTTGACCGTGGCAGGCTCATATCCCCTGCTTACGATTTCAGATTCCGTTTTATGCTCCTCGTTGTAAAGCTTCAGAACAGCGTCCAGCACATCATAAGGCGGCAGAGAATCCTGATCTTTCTGTCCCGGCCGCAGCTCCGCGGAAGGCGCTTTGGTCAGCGTGCTGGTCGGTATCACAGCGCGGCCAAAATGCTCATTAATCCAATAAGAAAGCTGATAGACTTCTGTTTTATAGAGATCACTGATGGGAGCCAGTCCGCCACAGGTGTCCCCGTACAATGTGCAATAGCCCACACTGACCTCGGACTTGTTTCCTGTCGCCAGGACCATCCCGCCCAGTTTATTGGAAACAGACATCAGTATGATCCCGCGCAAACGCGCCTGCATATTTTCCTCGGCCAGACCTTCCGGCAGTCCCTCAAAAATCGGAGCCAACTCAGCCTTTAACGTCTCAAAACATCTTCCAATGGGCACGACATCATAACGGATCCCCAAGTTCTCGGCCAGATCCCGCGCGTCATCTTTGCTGTGCTGGGAAGAATACTGGCTCGGCATAGAGATGCCCCGCACATTCTCCTTGCCCAGAGCCTCCGCGGCCAATGTCGCGACCAGCGCGGAATCTATACCGCCGCTCAGTCCCAATAAAGCTTTCTGAAAACCGCACCCGTGAAAATGTTCACGAATACCCGTCACCAAAGCATCATAAATCTTTTTCATTTCTTTCTGTGCATTAACGATTTAAAGGAAACAGGTCCGGAAGATCACCCTTCTCGCTGCTGATCAGTGTCCCCGGCTCGATCCCGTGTTTGGCAAACCATCCCTGATTGACTTCCAAAATATAGCGGATATTGTCTGATTTCGATGGAACAGATTCTTCATTAAGCGGTTCCATGTCATAGATCTCCTGAATCACACCTTCCGGATCGATATACGCCACAGACAGCGGGATGTATGTATTCTTCATGTAGAAAGCCACATCCGACACATAAGGATAAACAAAAAGCATCCCTCTGTTTTCGTCCATTTCCTTACGATACATAAGCCCGGTCGATATCTCTTTGATGCTCAAAGCCAGCTCCGCGTCCAGTGTTTCCGCTCCCAGGTAAAGTTTCAGCACATAAAGATTTGTCAAAGGCTGATCTTGATAATACTGAACTTCCTGCGCTTCGGTTTTGACTGTATTGGTTTTGACCACGGAAGTCGTCTGTTCCTGTTTTAAAGATGAAGATGTATTTGCCGGTGAAGAAGTTGTCTCTGAACTGCGATGACAACTGACACCCAAACAAACAAAGGAAACTACCACTAACAAACTGATAAAACTCAGCCTCATACCGGGGCTATTCTCGAATAAAAAACAAGGGCTTGCAAGCTCGGTTATTGCTTATCGCTGTCAACTCCCTTATTATCAACAGCGGATGAACATTGTACTGATCAATCCGGAGATCCCGCCCAACACGGGAAACATCGCCCGTCTGTGCGCGGTGACCCAAAGCACTCTGCACCTAATTGAACCCTTTGGCTTTGAATTGAACGACAAGGATTTAAAGCGTGCCGGGATGGATTATTGGCAGCACCTGGAATGGCATCGCTGGCCGGATTGGATGCACTTTGAGGAATACGCGAAACAGCATTCATCTTCCCCATCGGGACCCCGCTTCTGGATGGTCGAATGCGACGGAGAAAAACGGTACGATGAGGTTCATTGGGAATCAAACGATTACATCGTTCTGGGAAGAGAAACCAAAGGGATCCCCAAGGTACTGCTGGAACGCTATAAAGATTTCTGGATACGGATTCCGATGTTTAATCCCACTTCCCGTTCTCTGAATCTTTCTAACTGCGCGGCGCTGGTTTTATATGAAGCGCTTCGCCAAACAGGATTCGCAGGAGAAATCCGCTAACAGGTGCCGCAGTGCTGATTATTCTCAAAGATATCGGTTATTTCTTTGAGAGACGGAGGCACACCGCGCTCGATCGTTTTGCTGATGAAATGACCAATGAATTTACGAGTATTCAAAAGCTGTTCCTGAGAATCCACATAAGCCGCCGCCACCGGATTGCTTAAAAACTCCACACGTAGGTTTTCAAACTCTTCGACCTCTTTGGGCAGAAGCTCTTCTTTTTTGGCCTGTTTGGCCCGGATCACATTCCCCATTTCGGTCAGAGTCTTCAACTGTTCGGCGGCGACGGTGTCTTTTTTGAATTCACCCAGATTGCGGCGCATTTCCTGAAACTCATCGTCCGCGGACAGTGCCTCGCAAAGCCCTTTCAGGTGCAGATACGCGGGACTGTTTTCCGTAAAAAATTTCATCTAGCCCAAAAGTGGTTGCGCCCCTATCCTACTTTTCGTCATCTTCGGCGCGCAGATCCTTGGTTTTGCGGTAATAGCTTATCACGCCGTACTTCTTCAACCCATCCACCAGAATATTCAAATTGCTGACAATCGTCTGGAATTGCTGTTTGATTTCCGGATCGTTCAAAAGAGAACCAACCAAACCTTCTGTCTTGTTCAGACTATCCACGGCTGTATTCAGTTTTTCCGATGCCTGAGTCAGATTTGCAAGCACCTGATTTAAATTACCGCGGTTAGACAGGACGACATCCTTGATTTCCTGAACTGCATCACCTATACTAACGATGGTGTCATCTAAGTCAGTCATAACCTTTTTTATACCACCTTCACTTAAAGCGTTTTCAGAAAAAGTATGCACGAACCCATTCACTTCATTTATTGTATCCTTTGCCGTTCTGATCATATCTGACATATTTCCAAGGGTTTCCTCTGTCAGCAAATTTGTTTGAACTTGAAGTATAGTTTTAGTTAATTCCAAAGCAGCATCATCCATTGTCTCCATCAGTTTTGTCGCGGAACCGGCCACTTCACTGATGCTGAACGGGGCTTTACACTCTACAACATCCCCGCTCTTCAAAAAATCCGCGGTGGTTCCAACAGCTTTCACCGCGATGTGTTGTTCGCCCAAAAAACCAGCCTGCTGAAGAGAAAAAATCGCGTCCTTGCGGATCTTGTATTCTTCCATGATATTGACCTTGATGATCGCCTTCAGTCCTTCCTCTCCCAGAGCGATATCCTTCACCTCGCCAATACGGATGCCGGCCATCAGCACATCCGCACCGGGACGAATGCCGCCAATGTTTTCCGACTGCAATTCCAAAGCATAAGACGGCTTGAACCAACTGCCGGTCTTTGCGAACTGAAAGCATAAAGACAGAAGCAGCAAAACGCCAATTGCTAAAAACAGAAATACTTTTATACCTTTTTTCTTTTGCATTATTTTATCTTTGTTTAAATTAAATCAATCCTAGCTGAGAACATCCTCACTGTCCGAAATTCCATTCACAAACTTGTAAACCACAGGATCCTGTGAAGCAAACAATTCATCCGGGGTCGCGGTCAAATAAATCTTTCCGTTCACCAGCATATAGACTTTTTCGCCCACCGTCCGCACAGTCCGCATATCATGGGTGATCACGACCGTCGTCACCTGACGGATATCACAGATCCTGCGGATCAGGTGATCGATACTGTCCGAAACGACTGGATCCAAACCGGCCGTCGGTTCATCATAAAACACGATCGAAGGATTGTGGATGATCGCGCGGGCCAGACCCACACGCTTTTTCATACCGCCGGATAGATCGGAAGGCCATTTATGCTGCATCCCGTTCAGATCCACCAATTCCAGTGTCTGGGCCACTTTCTTCTCAATTTCTCCGGGAGTCATTTTCCCCTCGCGCTGAAGGTAAAATCCCACATTTTCCCCCACACTCATGGAATCAAACAAGGCCGCGCCCTGAAACATCACCGCCATATCCCGGCGGATCTTCAAAAGTTCACGCTCTTCCAGATGAGAGATATCGACTCCGTTGATAAAAACTTGTCCCTGATCCGGCTGGATCAGTCCGGTTATATGCTTGAGCAGAACACTTTTGCCGCCGCCGCTCCGGCCTACGATGATCGCGGCCTCGCCGGTCTGGACCTCCATGTCCACTCCCTGAAGCACATGCTGTGTGCCGAAACTCTTATGCAATCCACTTACTTTGATCATACACCCCACAGCATTACAAAATCTTAGACAAAATCAGCGTCAGACAGAAGTTCAGCATCAGGATGCCGATCGAGGAGATCACCACGGTATCCGTTGTCGCCTCGCCAACGCCCTGAGCCCCGTTTTTACAGAAAAGCCCTTTATAACATCCTGTGAACGAAATCAATCCACCAAAGAAAAAGCCCTTGATGATGCCTGTCATCAGATCCTTTACATGAGTCATATTGACCATATTGGCCCAGGAATAAATGGGGTCGATCCCTAACGCATACACACCCAGCGCGTAACCGCCAAAAATACCAACAGCCACCGCCTCGCAGACTAAAACAGGCATCGCGATCGTGGTCGCCGCCACACGTGGCAAAACCAGATAATCCACAGGATGCGTATTCAATGTGCGCAAAGCATCTATCTGCTCAGAGACACGCATGGTACCCAATTCCGCCGCCATTGCCGCGCCAACTCGTCCGGCAACCATCAAAGCCGCCAGCACCGGACCCAGCTCACTGCACATCGCCACGCTGTTGACCGCCAGCGTCAGGGTATCCATGCCAAATTTATGGAACTGGAAATAAGTCTGAGCCGTCAGCACCAAACCGGTAAAAGCCCCGGTCACCATGACCACAGACTGCGAACGCACGCCTATCTGGTAGATCTGAGCTACGATATCGCTCACCTTCCAGCTGCCATACACCAACGCATAGACAACCTCCAGCAGCAATCCCCACACTTGTTTTAAACCCAGTAACATGTATCAATTACCAAAAATTCCATGCTCCACGCCAAACGACCCAGATCCCCAGCAAAAGATTCGTGATCCCGTGTGCCGTGACAGCATCACCCAGACGCCCTTTATAACACACGAGCCCCTGATAAACAAGCCCGCATAAAATCCCGGCCAGCCACTCCTGATGCACCAGCCCAAAAATAACACTGACCACCACAAACGGCATCCAGCTCACCTGTTTGAAGGGAACCTCCTCAAACTTCTCCCGAATGATAAAGCGATATAAAAGACTGCGGTAAAACACTTCTTCCACAAAAGGAACCAGACACGCGGCTCCTATGATGCGGACCGCAACGCTCCCCCATGCCAAAACCAAATCCTTTCCAAAACAGACAAATGGATTCCAAACCGCGGCCGCCTCCTGAGGATGTCCCGAAATACGAGCCCATAGCTCATTCATCTTGGGATAAAACGGATCCAATCCCACCCAAAGAACAAAAACGCCGATCCCCGCCGCCACAGCCTCCCAGCTGAAGGCCGGACGCATTTCCGGTATCGAGTGCCATAACCAGATCACCAGACCGGCAACAACACCCGTTTTCAACGCATAAACCCAATAGCGGGAACTTTCTCCAAACTCCCCTTGCAGAGCAGTCAGAAGAACGAATACCGCAAACGGCAGCGCACGATAAATGACTGATTTTTGAACCATACCTGATGCTGTTCAAAACTATACAAACGCCCGCACAACTGAGCGTAAGACCTCCTCATTATGCAAAAAAACAGGCCAATTATGAATGAGAAAATGAAGAATAGCAGAAAATTTCGCCAAACCGTTCAAAATCTCTTGACCCGTCCGAATCTTCATGTAAGACTGCATCCGCTTTTGTTTGCGAAAGCAGTGCCAGTGTAGCTCAGCGGTAGAGCAGCGGTTTCGTAAACCGCAGGTCACCGGTTCAAGCCCGGTCACTGGCTCCATTTTTTTTGCACTTTTTTAGACCACTTCTCTCCTAAAAATCAGTTATTTACAAAAGAAAAGCCGTATTCTCCTAAAAATCAACTTCCCTTGTGTGCAAGCTTGTGCAAGTATGTTTTTGATTGTTTTCTGGGGCAAGAATTGGGGCAAATAGCGGGGCACGGAATTCACACCTAAAATTCATAACAATCAGTCTCATAAAATACATCTCATTGCAAGAGTTCAAGTCTAATAAAATAGCTCTATTTCAAATAACATGGATTTCTTTTGTACGTTTTGAGTTGGTTCAAGCGACATTTTAACTTCTACATCTCCCGTTCTAATAGAAATTCCTGTTTCATGTCAGAAAAAACACCCTGTCCTGATCGCTCAAGATAGGGTGTTCTGGTTCAGTCTAGCTTTGTATCAGCTATTTACCAGCACAATAGAGTTTCATCATGCCCTGTTTGATATCCACGGTGTAAGTATCCTTGGCTCCTTCCACTAGTGTCCAGGTCTTACCGTCCTCACTTTCGTAAAGATCACCTGTGAATCTCAGGATCATTGTTCCCTTTTCTTCATCAATACTGTAGCTG
>Ga0310696_10006505_pt1 | contig 13845 bp, 11 predicted proteins | sample AusTroGonzalo_MG_4_FD_203885 | JGI IMG/M metagenome (GOLD analysis project Ga0310696, IMG submission 203885) | Bovine rumen microbial communities from tropical cattle in Woodstock, Queensland, Australia - Gonzalo_02 (v2) (version 2) | ecosystem: Host-associated > Mammals > Digestive system >... | reverse complement strand
CCGGGCGGCCCGTTCGTTGATTCTCAACGCCGCCACGTATTTCCGCCAAGCCTTGCAGATCCGTCTGTTCATGGCCGTCAACAAAATCTCCAATCCAGTCTCCTTGAAGCGGACATTGGAAGGCGCGAGCGACGACCAGAAACAGCAATGGGTGGCGGACGGGACGGAATTTGTCACGATGCATCCGTATCGTGTGCAAATGCTTGCGGAGCAAGCGGTTCGCTATACGCCACAAGAGATCATCGAAGCGATTCGCACGCTTCGGGACGCCCTCTGGCAGTGCATTTCATCATCCACCGCGCCGCGTGTCTCGCTGGAGAACGCGCTGCTTAAGATTATTGGAGTCGTACCGAAAACCAACAGCCGCCCTTAGGGCGTGATAATCGTAACCGCTTGCAAATGCGCTTAGCGCATGCAGCTGGCGGCATATCGGAGTAGTACCGAGAACCAACAGCCACCCGTAGGGTGTGATAATCGTAACCGCTTGCAAATGCGCTTAGCGCATGCAGCTGGCGGCATATAGGAAGACCCATCATGAAAAACGACTTTGAAAAAAATCTTGAAACACTGACGCTCCTCTCGGAGGCGTTGACTATGCAACGCACTCTGGAAGAAGGACTTGACCATATCACCAGCATGACTTGCAGCCTCATGGAAACGGAACAAGCTGTCTTCCTGTTCCGTGACGAAGAACGCAAGGAGCTTATCGTCAAATCCGTCGTTGGCATCGACAGCCCCAACGTGAAAATCGGCCATCGCCTCTACGTGCCGCAACGGCTCCATAGCATCCTGTGGCTTTGCCGCTACATTCATCAGATCGGGCGGGTTGACGCGGGAATCGATGGCATCACGTTTCCGATCATCATCAATCCGATCACCGTCAAAGGCTCGCGCGTCGGCTTGCTCATCGCGGGTGGCCCGAAAGACAAGGATACCGATTCGCCATACGACGCCGTGCGCCGCAAGCTGTTCAATCTCATCTCGCCGTTTGCATCGCTAGTCATCGAGAATTCAAAGGTTTACGACTACCTTCGCCAAAGCGTCGTCTTGAATTCGAAAGAGCTTCGCCAATCCGTCATCGCGGATGCAGGAGACAAACGCAACGAAGAAGAACAGCTGATGATCAATTCTCTCAAGAATCCTGTCAAGGTTGTCAACAAACTCGCCGAAACGTTTTTCATGCAGCTCGCGGAGACTGGCTTCACGGCTGGCCATATCACGTCGGCCGCCGCGCATATTCTCGACTGCATCACGAAATCCGAAATCGATCCGACGTCGGGCAAACTGACGTTTACGCCTTCCAATGATTAATTAGAACCACGAATGAATATGAATGGACACGAATGTTCGTCATGAGTCCACTGAATACACAGATTTTTAACCACAAAACACACAAAACAAACAAAATGCCTCGCCGCCGGGCCGACGACATCCTGAGGATTCCATGATGAAACAAAACGTTGATCGTGAATGATGCAAACGGCTCCGGCGGCTGCGGCGGTTGTCATCGCTTCGCGAGGCGCAAAGGATGTCATGCGACAAATCTTTGGGGAAAAACAAGAAAAAGAACAATAGCAGTACGAATGTTCGTCATGAGTCCACTGAATACACAGAATACACAGATTTTTAACCACAAAACACACAAAACATACAAAAAGCCTCGCCGCCGGGCCGATGACATCCTGAGGATTCAATGATGAAACAAAACGTTGATCGCGGATAAATGCAAACGGCTCCGGCGGCTGCGGCGGTTGTTTAAATGACACGAAAGTGCATGAAGCACCATCCTGTTTATAAAAGATGTTGACAGGCTTTATAGTAACCTTTAACCTTTAACTTATTTGCGGACAATTAACTATGGCATTGTGGAGCGGTAGATTCACCCAACAGACAGATTCACTCGTCCAGAAATTCAGCGAATCGATTTCTTATGACAGACGTCTGTATCCTTTCGACATCCAAGGCAGTCAGGTCCATGCGAAAATGCTTGCCAAGCAAGGCATTATATCGCATGATGACGCCGATAAAATCGTCGCGGGACTGAATGACATCAAAAAGGATATCGACGATGGCAATTTCGATTTTTCCATCGCCCTTGAAGACATCCATATGAACATCGAGTCGCGTCTGACAGAGCGCATCGGCCAGCCTGGAGCGAGGCTTCATACGGGCCGTAGCCGCAACGACCAGATCGCGACGGATGAACGGCTCTACATGCGCCATGAGGCGGATGACATCTCGTTGCACGTCAAGGAGATGCAACGGAGTCTCGTCCAACTGGCCGCCGATTGGCCGAATCTGATCATGCCTGGTTTCACGCATCTCCAGCATGCGCAGCCGATTCTCTTCGCGCATCATCTGTTGGCCTATGTCGAAATGTTTGGACGGGATCGCGAACGTCTTGCTGACGCTCGTAAGCGCCTCAACCGCTGTCCGTTAGGCGCGGGCGCCATCGCGGGATGCACGCTTCCGCTAGATAGAAAATTCACGGCGGAACAGCTTGGTTTCGACGACATCCTCCACAATTCCATGGATGCCGTCGGCGACCGCGACTACATCATTGAATTCCTTTCGGCGCTGTCCATCATCGCCATGCATCTTTCACGGCTGTCGGAAGATATCATCCTTTGGTTCAGCCAGGAGTTCGCGTTCATCGAACTCGGCGACGCCTTCACGACAGGCTCCAGCCTCATGCCGCAGAAGAAGAATCCGGACGTCGCGGAACTGACGCGCGGCAAGACAGGCCGTGTCTATGGTCATCTTATGGCGATGCTTACGACGATGAAAGGCCTTCCTTTGACCTATAATCGCGATCTGCAGGAAGACAAAGAAGGGCTGTTCGACGCTATCGACACCGTCAAATTGACGCTCGCCACGATGTCCGCCATGCTGACGACGTTGAAGCCCAACGAGAAGAACATGGCCGCGGCAGCTGCTGATCCCGCTCTTGAAGCGACAGATTTGGCCGAATGGCTTGTCAAACACGGCACACCGTTCCGCGAAGCGCACCATCAGGTCGGCGGTTTCGTCGCGTTCTGCAACCAGAAGGGCATCAAACTCAACGAAGCGTCATTGGACGACATGAAGACTGTCATTCCGACGGCGACGGCGGAATGCCTTGCGTTGTTCAATCCGCGCAAGAGTGTTGAAGGCCGCGCCTTGGAAGGCGGTACGGCGCCTATTCGCGTCGCGGAGCAAATCACTCGTTGGCAGGAACTTCTGAAAGACTGATGATTCTCTAGGATTCTGGATTTCTAGCAGAAAGCAACCATTCGTCCAATTGTGAACGCACTGTGTTCACAATTGGATTGTGTCTTGTAAAACATGAGACACAAAACTTGAAATTAAGCATTAAGCATTAAGCATTAAGCATTATCTAACAGGAATTGGTCTGCGGGCAAGAGCGCGCTGAATCATGCGCTGTACGCGAATGTCTTTGCAATTCGGCAGATAGTCGCGTAAAGCATTCTGGATCTTCTCTGTCGGAAAACGGCTAAGACCTTCGGCCGCAATCTGTTGAATTTGTTCAGACGGATCTTCCAGAGAAGCCAGAAGCATCTCGTCCCAACCGTCTGGTTTCAAGAGACCGATTTCGCGAAGACCGTAAACGCGGACTTCCACATCGTCGTCCAGACAGGCGTCCTGCATGAGCTGGAGGCGTTCATCGCGTTGCAGCCGCGAACTCATCCGCAGACCTAACATCTTGCCTTCATGGCTTTTGCATTTCATGATGAGACGAATGTCATCGGCATTCAGTTCACGGGTCATGATGTTCAACGCCCGCATGGCACCTTTGCGGATTTCTTCATGTTGCGCGTCCAAATAGGGCACGAAAAAGGCGGGCGGCAACGCTTTTGCACGATTTGTCGCCAGCATGTTCATGGCGTCCACCGCCAACGTGGCGTTCTTTCCTTTCAAAAGGCCTTCGAAGACGGGAAGGCCTTTTTCGCCGTAGTCGCGCAACGGAATCAAAAGCAGGCGGCGATAGTCGCCGGGCAAATTTTCGTCCAGAATCGTCTTTTTCAACGGTTCGAAAGCGTTCTCATTCAAGTGGTTGGCATATGCCCGAACGGCTTCGACACGCACGGCGACATCTTTGTCTTCAAGAAGTTTGGCCAGAATATCGTCGCCATGTTTTTCATAACGACCAGCCAATCTGGCGACTTCCAGACGGACGGACGGCTCTGGATCGTCCGCCAACGGTGCGATGATTTTGGCCGCTTCTTCAGCGACAATTGGCGCGCGGCCATATTGTGCTAGAGCCAATGCGCGAACTTCCTTTGAATTATCCTTGAAGAATTTCACAAGACGCTCTGGTTCAAGCGGTTCCGGAAAATATCGCGCAGCGGCCAAAACGTTGCGCCGCACAGAGAAATCTTCATCGTCCAACGCTTGGTTAAGAATAAGCAAGGCTTCGGCGTTGTCGTCGTTTGAACGGTTGCCGCCGGCCTGTATGATCGTATTGCCGCGAATTTGCACGGGGCCGCGGATCATGACGCCGCTCGCCTCCGGAATCATGGCGGAGGCGAGACGGCGGATGTGGACGTCCGAATCCAAAAGCAGGCGGAAAACGTCCATACGCGCTGCCGCAGGGAGGAAACGCTCTTCCGTAAGCGAGACCAACGCGCTTTGCCGCACTTGACGGTCTGGATCGCGAAGACATTGGATGACAGCCATTTCCGTCGCTGGCGTGCGGTATTTGCCGATGACCATCGCGGCGCGGCGGCGTGCATCAACATCTTCGCTCTTCAAATCGCGCAGACATTTTGCGATGGTCTCTTCTTCCGTTTCACGCACTGTTTCCGCTGGTTGCGCCACTTGGGCGCGACCAACGGCCATCGCCGCGACTAGAATCAACATCGACAACGTCTTCGCATTCATCGGCGTCCCCTGCTGGTGTTTTTTATGGAATATTATCCAAAGTGCTTCTTGATGAAGGCCTTGACTTTAGGATAAATCCCCGTGTCTTCACTGGCCTTGGCAAACTGCTGTATCAGATCCTTTTGAGTCGATGTCAGCTTCGACGGAATTTCGACCAACACCATGACGATCAAGTCACCGCGGCCGCGTGACTGGCTGGGCACGCCCATGCCTTTCATGCGCAAACGTGTGCCATGCTGCGTTCCCGCAGGAATCGTCAATTCCTTCTTGCCGCTGATGGTCGGCACGTCAACCGTGCCGCCTAGAATCGCCGTCGTCAGCGGGATTGGAATCTTGCAGTAGAGGTCGCTGCCGTCGCGTTCATACAGTTCGCTTTCACTGACATGCACTTCGATATACAAATCTCCAGCTGGCCCGCCGCGGCGGCCCGCTTCGCCTTCGCCGGACAGACGGATGCGCTGTCCATCGTCGATACCGGCCGGAATGCGGAATTTCAGCTTCTTGCGACGCTGAATTTCGCCTGTGCCGCGGCAGTCTGTGCAAGGCTTGTCAATGATTTCGCCCGTGCCTTGGCATTGCGGGCAGGTCTGAACCATGTTGAAAAAGCCTTGTGAAATCGACACTTGGCCGCGACCGTGGCAACGCGGGCATTGCTTTTTGGAAGAGCCTGGTTCGCAACCAGTTCCGCCGCAACGCGCACAGGATTCCTTGCGCGGAATTTCGATTTCGCGCTCTACGCCGAACATCGATTCTTCAAAGCTAATCTGCAATTGATAGAGCAGATCGTTGCCTTTGCGCGGACGGTTGGAATTGCGCCCTCCGCCGCCTCCGAAGAAGCTTTCGAAACCGCCACCACCGAAACCGCCGCCAAAGACTTGGCTGAGAATGTCGTTCAAATCCATGCCAGCGAAACCGCCGCCGGCTCCCGGCCCGCCGCCTGCGTGGCCCTGCGTGTAGGCTTCGTGGCCAAGCTGGTCGTACATCTGGCGTTTCTTTTCGTCGCTGAGCACTTCATAAGCGGCCGCAACCTGCTTGAATTTCTCCTCCGCTTCCTTGTTGCCAGGGTTGCGGTCCGGATGATATTTCATCGCCTGCTTGCGGAACGCCTTTTTAATTTCGTCCTGTGTTGCCGTTTTCGGCACTTCCAATATACTATAATAATCTTCTGACATAATGGCCTGTCCCCCTTAACCTTCGGAAACCGCGCCCTCTTCAGGCTTCGCGTTTTCCTGCGAAGCATTTTCAGAAACGTCTTCTTTGGGCTCTTCTTTCGGCTTGCCGGTGCTGACGACGACCATGGCTGGCCGCAACAGTTTGTCACCGATCTTGAAACCGGCCTTCCACTGGCGGATCACGACGCCTTCAGGAACCGTATCGCTCGCTTCCTGCGACATCGCCTCATGGATATTCGCGTCAAACGGTTTGCCGACGCTTTCGATTTCCTTGACGTTCAATCCGTCCAACACCCGCTGGAATTCGGCCCAAATCATCTCCATGCCCTGTTTCAGCACGGCGATATCCGCCGCCGTTTCGATGGCAGCCATGCCCATGGAGAAATAGTCATAGACGGTCAAAAAGTCGCCGATGGTTGCACGGCGCGCCTGGTCACGGGCTTCCGTGAACTCGCGGGCCATGCGTTTGCGGTAGTTGTCGAACTCAGCCAACTTGCGGAGATACTTGTCCTGCAGCTCCGCAAGCTGTGCCTGATAGTCCGGCTCGGCTTCCGCCGCCTTCTCTTCGGTTTTCGGATCAGTCTCTTTCTTCTCTTCACCGTCTTCTTTCGAAGGCGACGCTTCCGCAGACTGTTCCTCAGCCGTCTGCTCCTGCGCCTCCGCAGGCTTTTCTTCAGCCGCCGTCTCCACGGCGTCTGCCTCCGCCGATGTCGCCATCGGCTCCTCTTCCAACTTGGCATTCTGATTCGTTTCAGTCATCTCAATCACCTCGAAAAACAACAATTGTTGGTTGCTTCAAACTTACAGTTTGAGGCCGCCGAACAAATCACCAAGGCTGCCGAAATTGGCATCGCCTTCATCTTTCACATCCATGGATTCCGTGCGGTTCTGTTCGCGTTCCGTTTCCAGCGTTTCCGCCAGCGTCAGCGACACGCGGTCGCGGCTCGCTTCGCGAACCACCACTTGAATCGTGCTGCCAATCGGATACGCCTTGTAGAAAGCGCGCGTCGAAGCCGCGCCAGCCCGTGCGAACGGCGTCTGACTCACATGGAGCAGGCCGGTCTGGCCGTTCGGCAGATCAACGAACACGCCAAACGGCTGGAGACGTGCGACTTTGCCTTCGAGAACTTCGCCGGTATCCAGCAACTGAATCTCTTCGACTTCCTTTTCTTCCTCGGCCGTCAGCTTCGCGGGCTTCTCTTCCTTCACAATGGGATCGCCGATGCAGAGGGAGATGCGGCGTTTGTCAAAGTCGATCGCGAGAATCGTCACATCGACTTCTTCGCCTTCCTTCAGAACGTCGGACGGTTTGTCAACGCGTTCCGTCTGACCGAGTTGCGACACATGCGCGAGACCTTCGATGCCCGGCTCGATTTCGATGAACGCACCGAAATCCGTCAGTCTGGTGACTTTGCCGTGACGCTTGATGCCGACGGCGTAGCCGAGTTCGTGCGGGATGCGTTCCCACGGATCGCCCAACGCCTGCTTGATGCTCAGCGAAATGCGTTCACGTTTGCCGTCGCCGCCCCAGTCGATGGACAGGATTTTCACCTGCACTTCGTCACCGACCTTCACGCAGTCTTCCGCCTTCACGTTGCGGCCCCAGCTCATCTGCGAGACATGAACCATGCCTTCGATGCCGCCCAAATCGACGAATGCGCCGAAGTCCATGACTTTCACGACCGTGCCCGTCATGACATCGCCTTCGCGGAGGCTGTCACGCAAACGTTCGCGATCTTTCGCGGCTTCCTGATCGAGCAGCTTGCGGCGGCTCAACACGAGATTGCGGCCGTCTTCGCCGTATTCCGTCACGAGGAACGTATAGGTCTGGCCGATGTATTCGGCGGGTTCTTTCTTCACGCCGCGCGCGTCCATCTGTGAGAACGGGCAGAAGCCTTCCACGCTGGCGACCTGCACGCCGAAACCGCCTTTGCGTTCCGACAGCACTTTACCTTCAATCGGAATCTGGTCTTGGAAGGCCTGTTCGACGGAGCTGTCAACCATGTCGCCACTCATCTTCACGGTGAGTTTGATGCCGTCGTCCGTCCAACCCATGCAGAACGCTTCGATTGTGTCGCCGACTTTGTATTTCAGCTCGCCCTTGTTGTTTTCAAGGTCGATGCGGTCGATGATGCCGTCCATACGGGCGCCGACATCGACGAAAACCGTGCTTTTGCCGATCATGGTGATGGTGCCTTTCACCTTCGCGCCAGTCCGAATCGTTGTCGTCAACTGGTTCAGCCCGCGTTCCATGACGTCGTTAAAATCTTTTCCGTTCAATTCAGTCATTGTTTCTACCTTCGCTTGATTCGTTTTCTTTTTATTTGTTATGGTTAGTTTTTTGTTTTTTCATCGTTTGGGGACGGTCGCCATCGCCAGTTCGCTGGCTGGTTCCAACGGCTTCGCCGTCGCTTCTTTCAGTGACGCGGGGAAGAACCAGCTGCTGCCGCGTTTCGCGACGGCCCGTCCGCCCGGCCACGTCAACTCATAGGAGCCTGAAAGAACCAATAAGACACCCGGAACGCCGCTTCGTTCCGAAAAATCGACATTTACGCCGTCAAAAATTCGCACTTCGTATTCGCGGGCGGGGCAGGCGTATAAGCGGACGCCGTCGCTTTCCTGCTGTGGTGCGGCTTCGGCGACGGTTTCTGATTTGAACGTCAACGTATTCAAGAGGACATGAATGTCGATGTTTTTCGGCGTCAATCCTGCGCGGATGACGTTATCGCTGTTCGCCATGCATTCCACGCCCGTGCCGTTCAGATAGGCGTGCGGTTCGTTTGGCGGAATGTACAGGAAGTCGCCTGGATTCAGGCGGATGGTGTTGAGGAGGAAGCCGAAAAGAACGCCGCGGTCACAAGGATACTGCTTGATCAAATCCAAGACCAAATCTTCCCGTTCCGTGCGTTTTTCTTTCGCCGTCAGTTCTTTTTGAAGACTGGTCAACATCTTGCGAATGAGTGACATCGGAAGATTCAGCAACGTTTCGCAAAGTGCTTTCGGCGTGATAGATGCGGCTTCCTGATAGACTTGCCGCCAAGGCTGGACGCAGGCCAGTTTGTCCAGATCCGCGATGATATCCTCCGCCTTGCGGAAACCGCCCAACGCCTTGAACGGCGTGATGGCGATCATGATTTCCGGCTTGTGGTTCGCATCCGGATAATGGCGCGGATCCTTTTCGTGGAGTTTTTCCGCCGTTGCTTTGTCCGGATGGCTCTGGATGGACAGGGCGCGTTCGCAGCTGAGAACCTTCAACAGGAATGGAAGTTCCTGATAACCAGCCTTTAACGTTTTATCGCCCAAGCAGTCTTGCGGGGCGGCCGCGATGAAGGCGTTCAACGGTTTCTTCTCGCCGTCCGCAATGATTTGGGAGCAAAGCGACGGATGCGCTCCGATCCACAGTTCCGCCCATGGCGTCTTGCCGGCCGCTTCGCCCAGAAGTTCCGCGATATACGGATTTTTTCCATCGCGAAGACGGCAGCCCCAAGCGTAGTGCTGCACGCCGCTTTCCAATGCGTATATTTGCCCTGAAGTGCTCATATCCTCAACTGTCATGCGTGATTACTAAAAATGAAACTTATAATATAATGCATTTGTGGAATTATGGTAGTGTCGTGGAGCAAGTCTTTTGGGTACTTTTGGGCGAATCGTCTGGAAAACACCTCTTGGATTGTCGTGGAGCCGCTTGATTCATCGGGAAAATTTGACCATCAACGGGATTGGCGTTACATTAAAATAAAGTTTTTTGGGCGCTTAGCTCAGTTGGTTAGAGCATTTGGTTTACACCCAAAATGTCGCTGGTTCGAGTCCGGTAGCGCCCACCATCTTGATTTTCTTGACTCAAATATATTATGAGTTTATTATATTGATAATATAGCCTATTATGCTATTAATATAAAGCATAAGACTCTCGACATAATCTGTCCTGTCAATTGAAAAGCTTTAAATCCAAGTTATATTTATATCAAGAATATTATCTCTATCTTTTCTGATAGCTTATAAAGCATATTGGATTTAGCCATGCCGCAGAAACTGCCCATAGGAATACAGAGCTTTGAGAGTCTCCGTAAAGACGGGTATCTTTATATCGACAAAACATCCTTTCTTTACACTCTTATCAATGCCGGGAAGTATTTTTTTCTAGCCCGTCCACGCCGTTTTGGAAAAAGCCTGTTCCTTTCGATGCTGAAAGCTTACTTTGAAGGCAAGAAAGATTTGTTTGAAGGGCTTGCCATCGCACGTCTGGAAACGGAATGGAAGACATATCCTGTGTTGCATATTGATTTGAACGTAGGTATTTATGATTCCTATGAAGGGCTTATCAATGTTTTTGATTCCTATTTGACGGCATGGGAGCAATTGTATGGAATAGCCAGAGGGGCCAATGATGTCGCGCAACGCTTCAAGAATGTTATTTTGAACTTAACGAAAATAACGGGTGAAAAAGCCGTCATCCTGATTGATGAATATGACAAACCTTTGTTGCAAGCTATCGACAAGCCTGAGCTTCAGGAACGCTACCGCATGGTGCTGAAGGCTTTTTACGGTAATTTGAAAACTTGTGACGAAAATATCCGCTTCGCATTGCTCACGGGCGTGACTAAATTCTCCCATATCAGCATTTTCAGTGACTTGAACAATCTACAGGACATTTCTCTAGATGAGTGTTACGCTGAAATTTGTGGCCTCACCACAAATGAAATCAGAGAAAACTTTGGTCCGCATCTCGAAGCCTTTGCGGAGAAGGAAGGTACCGATGTGACTGGCATCATGGAACAGTTGCAGCAAATGTATGACGGTTATCATTTTTCGGAAGATACGACAAAAGGCGTTTATAATCCGTTTAGTCTTTTGAATGCTCTAGCGAAGAAGAAATTCAGTAATTTCTGGTTTGAAACAGGAACCCCTTCTTTCTTAACTAAAATTGTGCAAGACTATCAAATCCACATACAGGATTTCTCGAAAGGAGATATCGTGGCGAGTGATCTTAGGGGAAAGGAAAGCCTTTTGAATGAACCGTTTGCGCTTTTTTATCAGTCGGGATACCTGACCATTAAAGGCTACGATAAAGAATTTGACAGCTATCGGCTTGGCTTCCCAAACAAGGAAGTGGAGCAAAGCTTCCTTAACTTCTTATTACCGCGTTACATAGGTACGACTGATAATCAGTCTGCCTTCTATATCGAAAATTTCGTTCGCGATCTCCGAAAAGGCGATATCGACCATTTCATGGAGCGCATGAAAGCATTCTTTGCGGATACGCCATACGAGTTAATTCGTGATACGGAAAACCATTACCAAAATGTAATGTTTACCATCTGTCGCTTGATGGGATACTATACGATTGCCGAATATCATACATCGCGCGGAAGCATTGACATGACAGTGAAGACTTCAGACTATACTTATGTCTTTGAATTTAAGTTTAATAAGTCAGCCGAAGAAGCCCTTGCGCAAATCGATGCAAAAGACTATGGCCTGCCTTTCGCAGCAGACAATCGCAAACTGATAAAAATCGGTGTAAACTTCTCAATGAGAACTCGAAACATCGATCAATATCTTATCATATAACCGTTAATCTGCCTCTTCACAAACTGGTTGAAAGGCAAAAAATTATTTAAAAATTATCGTGCGAGCGGGAGGCCGTCCCAGGCGGTCGTATAACGGGAGGAAAGCTTTTCGCGGCGCATGGTCCATGGGCGGGCAAGGCCGGAGGCGAGGCAGTGGACGGCGCGCCGCCCAAATTGGCGGTTGATGATATCTAGTGTTTCGACAACGCGGTCGCTGACGTTCGTGCGGATGGGGGCGGGAAAAAGTTCCGGCTGTATAAGTGTCCCATTTTCAAGGCCGAAGAAAATAACGCCGGATTTTTTGTAACGACGGCCCTGTTGGAAAATCTTCGGGAGATTGGGGGCGAGCGCGGCGAAAATTTCGGCCGTGTTATTGGTAGGATGGCCGAACATGACGTTGATTTCCGCACCGCCTTCCGGCAGCGCGACTGGATAGTATTCCGGATAATACAAAAAGAAGACACAGGCACCAACGGCTTGCTTCCCCATTTCGCGCAAACGGGCCGCCGCACTTTCCGCATAGTCGGCGACCGTTTCCCGAAGTTCTTCAAAATCAACGATTGGCGTACCAAACATGCGCGTGCAGGCGGCTGTTTTCATGGGATGGCCAAAATCTTCCGCCGCTGTGGCGCTTTGGCCTTGAAGCTCCAAAACGGTTCGGACGAGACAGACGCTGAATTTCTTTTGGAGCCACGGCAAATCGGCCTCCGCCAATTGCAAAGCCGTGCGGATGCCCAAGGCCATGAGTCGTTTTTCCACACGCGGACCGACGCCCCAAATATCGCCCACAGGTGTCTCTCGCAGAATGTTTTCCGCATGTTGCGGCATGACGAAAACGCCAGTCTTCGTCTTCTTTTTGGCGATTTCGCTGCCGAGCTTGGCAAGCGTTCGCGTAGAGGCGAAGCCGATGCCTGTCGGGATGCCTGTCCATTGCAGGATACGTTCGCGAAGTTCTTTCGCAAGTGATTCGTAATCATAATCTTTTGAAAGATTGAAATGAACGAAGGCTTCGTCGATGGAATACTGTTCAAGATGTGGCGTGAATTGTCGCAGAACGGACATGACACGATTGGACATGTCCGCATACAATTCATAGTTGCTGGAGATGAAAACAAGACCGAGCGGTTTCTCCAAGTCCTTGATTTTGAAGTACGGAGTGCCGACAGGGATGTTGAGTTTTTTGAATTCCGGCGAACGGGACACGACACAGCCGTCGTTATTCGTCAGGACGGCGACACGCCGTCCTATTAGGTGCGGATTGAAGACGCATTCGCAGGAAACATAGAAATTATTGCAATCGATAAGCCCTATCATATTAATACGTAACTTTTTAAAACCACGAATGAACACGAATGGACACGAATTTTTTGCAGTCCACTGAATACACGGAAGAAACAGATGCCTCGCAGACGTCGGTCATCGTTCTGAAGAGTTTGTTGACAATATGTGATTTTGATCAAAAAGAAACGGAATGGCCTCCGTCTGCTCGGCGGTTCGTCACGCTTCGCGCAAGTGGAAACAACGTCATGCGGAAGCTTGAAATCTATGGTTCGTTAGCTCTAGTTGGGTTTCGTCTGCTCGGCGGTCTGGTGGGCTGGAAGGAAGTTCTGGAGGTTCTGGAGATGGGTTACTTCCAGACCCTCCAGAACTTCCAGCAAATCCAGTAAATTGTTAATTGGCATTAAGCATTAAGCATTAAGCTTTTAGTTTCTAACGTGTTCATGAATGAATTGATGGATGAAGGCTGTGACGACGCCGAAGACGCTGAAGTCTTGTCGCTCCGTGACGTTGATCGGCTGGAATTGCGGATTGGCCGGCACCAGCCAAGCGGAACCGTCTCGCCCACGGCGGAACTGTTTGACGGTGAAGTCGCCGTCAAGCACGGCGATGATGATGGAACCGTCTCGCGCCGTGAGGCTTTTATCGACGACGAGAATGTCTCCCGACTGGATTCCCGCGCCCGTCATGGAATCGCCGCAAACGCGAACAAAGAATGTCGCGGCTGGCCGGTAAATCAGTAAGTTATTCAAATCCAACGGTTTTTCTACATATGTCTCCGCAGGGGAGGGGAAGCCCGCCACCACGTTTCCGCTGGCTAGCCAAGGGGTGTCCTGTTGTTCCATGTTCGTCTCCATATCAACTCCTATTAATAAGCGATTAAAAATAAGTCATAATTATATCAGCGTTTATTTAAATGTATATCATTTATTAGCCATTTCAAA
>Ga0310696_10006504_pt1 | contig 13850 bp, 14 predicted proteins | sample AusTroGonzalo_MG_4_FD_203885 | JGI IMG/M metagenome (GOLD analysis project Ga0310696, IMG submission 203885) | Bovine rumen microbial communities from tropical cattle in Woodstock, Queensland, Australia - Gonzalo_02 (v2) (version 2) | ecosystem: Host-associated > Mammals > Digestive system >... | reverse complement strand
TAAGCCAGTGAAACAATCATGAAAACCGCCAATCGTATATATGGCACTGCATACATGAACCAGCTGTTGACATCAAACCCATTTAAAACAATATTAAGAAACATAAAATATTTGTTCAAAAAAATAGGAAACAAAGAAAAATGAAAAAAAACAAAAAGATTGCTGCGATTACAATGGCGCGCGATGATGAATTTTTCTTAACGCGTTGGATTGCATATTATGGCAAACAATTAGGTACAGAAAATCTTTATATTCTTTTGGACGGGACAGACCAAAAAGTCCCTGAAAACGCGGGTCGCGCACATATAATTAAATTACCACATACCCCCATGTCACGAAGTAGTGGCGACAAATACAGAATTAAAAAGATATCAGAAACTGCGCACGAATTATTAAAAAAATATGACATTATAATTGGTTGTGATTCAGATGAATTTTTAATTGTTGATCCCAAAACAAAACAAACTTTGACACAATATCTATCAAACAAAAAATTCAATACCAGCCTTTCTGGATTGGGATTAGATGTCGGGCAACATTTATATAACGAAGCTATTCTTGATAAACACGCGCCATTTCTGGAACAAAGGGAATATGCCCTGCTTTCTACGCGTTATACCAAACCAGTAGTGATAAATAAACCTGTCGCTTGGGGCAGTGGTTTTCACAGCATTAAACACCACAATTTTCACATAGACAAAAATTTATATCTTTTGCATTTTGGCGCAATAGATATGGACATGCTGGAACAAAAGGCTAAAAAACGCGGCACAGATTGGTTAAATCATCTTAGACGGCGCGGAAACGGAACAATAAATACTGTCACTAAATCGAAACCAAAATCTGAAAAATGGTTTAACATGGCGCGCATTTTACAAACTTATTTTCGTCCCATTTATGCGTTGCGCAAACCAGCAATGTTTGGGTTAAAACCTGTTATAAAAATACCTACACGGTTTAAAAAATCTGGGATATAAAAAATGAACGACAAAATAGATATAGTATATTTATGGGTCGATGGCAGCGATAAAAAATGGCAAAAAATTCGCAATTTTTGGTATGACAAAATCAACCATAAAACTGTTGAAACCGCTAATAATTTAAGTCCTGCACTTTATCGTGATAATGGGGAATTAAAATATTCACTGCGTTCTGTTGCAGAATGTGCGCCCTGGGCAAATCACATTTATATTATCACTGGTTTTAATCAAAAGCCAAAATGGTTAAATACAAAGAACCCAAAAATCAGCATTGTTCCACATGAACAAATTATGCCCAAAAACGCAATACCGACATTTAATTCAAATTCTATAAATTTATGTATCCATAAAATACCAAACTTGTCTGAAAAATTTATAATCATGAACGATGATACTTTTTTCAGCAAACCGGTAAAACCATCATTTTTCTTTGACAAATACGGCCGCTCAATCGTCCTTTATAACAAACACAAACACATCAAACACAATATAGATAAATGGTTGAAATCTGTGGACAGATATACACACACCATTATTTTATCAGCATTAAAAATCAAAGAAATTTTTGGAAAAACATATATAACATATTATCCATCACATGGTATTGACCCGTATATAAAATCTTCTTTTGTTGAATGCAGAAATCATCCATTGGTAAAAAAACAACTGGACAAACAAATATTACAAAAATTCCGCGCAAGGGATGCTTTGCAAATATGGCTGGTTGAATTATATACAAAAATGACTGGCAAAGCAGTATTTAAAAAAGCCCGCGGATATAAATCTGGGAAACATTGGTTTTCTAATTTTCTTTATAATACTATACATTGGAACGCAGTGCGCCGTTCCCCGGTATTTTGTTTTGATGCAAAAATGTCTAAAAATTCCATCAAACATGCCCCAATATTTTGTATAAATGATTCAAAATATACAACAAACGACACAATTAAAAACAATATTGAATTTTTAGAATCGCGTTTCCCCAACAAAAGTGAATTTGAAAAATAAAAGCGGTTTAAAACCGCTTTTTTACTTTATAAATTCATAGATTTTTTCACGCAAATCATACCATTCATTTGGCACGTCATCAAAGACACCTATTTTATTCATATCAATGAATTCATTACGCGCTTCATCAATTTCTGCATCTGTTTTTAAATATTTCAATTTACGAAAAGCCCAATTTACAAAATACCACATAAATTGAGATTGCCACTTTTTCATCTGTTCATTATCTGCACGGTCTTTATAAAGTTTATAAGCAGATTTTATCCCCGTGCATAAACTTTTCATAATCTTTAATTGTTTTGCCGATAAAACTATTCCACCAAAATTTGGAATATAATAATACAGCGGTAATGGCACAACTGTCACACGCGGATTTTTTAACATTACTGCACTCCACCATGGGAAATCTTCAAACAAAATTCCTTTGATAAAAGGCGTATCTTCGATTAAAGATTTTTTATAGATATTTTTCCACACCTGGCAGTGTTTAATCAGCCATTTACGATTAGGATTTGTTTTGTTGTGTGTTCGTTCAGTAGCCAATTCAAAAATATCATCAACTGTTTTTGTTTTTAATTTATCCAAATCATATCTTTTTTTAATACCAAACGGGACAACATTGTCTGTATCCATATGTAAAAAATGCCGCACCATTAATTGAGGACGATAGAACCTGTCATAAGAAAACGAAGCAATATCAGACTTATTTTCTGTTATAGATTTATAAGCTACTTCCATTGTTTGTGGATGAATAAAATCATCACTGTCCAAATACATAATATAATCACCGTCTGCATAATTCATACCAAAATTGCGTGCATCAGAAAGCCCACCATTTTTTTTATGAACAACGACGAATCTTTTGTCTTTTTTAGCATAGCTTTCAGCAATTTCACCAGATTTATCAGGCGACCCATCATCAACACATATTGCCTGCCAATCTTTAAAAGTCTGATTTTGAACACTGTCCAAACAACGGGAAAGATATTTTTCCACCCCCCACATTGGGATAATGATTGATATTTTTGGTCGCACGGCAACCCCCTTTTGGTTTTTACATTTTATTTATCATAACATCCGCAAAAGACCCAGGCACAGGATTATCAGAACCACGATATGTTGTCTTTTGAAAAAATGCGCCACTTGTCACTTCATCAAAGGTCTTTTGGTTAAACGGTTGATTTTGATAAGCCCACCAAAGCACATGCGTCGGATCTTGAGCAATATGCGGCATTTCTTCAAAATATTTTTTTGCCCTTTTGTCATTTTCGACCAAAGTTTTGAATAACAATTGGTGCATAAAGTAATCAAAAGTGTGATTTTCATGCATCCAATAATCAAGTATCATCGCACGCCACGCAGCCAGCAAATAAGCCCCTTTTCGCGCACGAATAAAACAATTCTGCATAAACGAATACGGCGACCCACCAATGTTATAGTTATCGCCCGTTAAAAAGACAAAGAAATCTTGTTTCTTTATCCAATCAGGAATTGGTGCGGTCACAAAACCAGTAGAATCCAACCAAAAACCACCATGTTCATACAATAATTCAACACGACAAATATCAGCAAAATGTGCATGCCCTATTTTTCCGGACTTGTATTTTTTGATTATTTTTTCAGGCAAGGTTATGTAATCAAAAACTGTCTTTTCATCCAGAACAACCAATTCTTGACTGCAGTGCCTGCGAACACTGCGAAAGCAAGCCTTTACCAACGCAGGCGCTTTGTCTTCACCCTGCAACCACATTGTCCATATTTTTTCACCTTTATCATTATTGATTGGCTTTTCTTCAATAACTTTTTCAACCGCTGGCAGATATTTTTTAAAATATCTTGAAACAATTTTTGCAGTTAAATCAGTTCGCCGCTTGCGTCTTTGCATACGCGTCTTCCAAAAAGGATTAAGGACATGCCCCAATAACCCTATTTCAAACATAGCGAATAATCTAGACAAGCTCATCTAAAACCCCTTTGGTTTTAATCACTCCCCATCAGCGACACCTTCGTTATCATCAATTGGACCAGTGGTCATTTCTTCAGCGATACCGTTTGCCTTTGCCATAATTTTATCCAGCAATTCTTTCTGAGCCGTTTCATGTTCTTTTAACCATTGACGCGCATTTGCTTCGCCTTGGCCAATACGTTCATTATTGTATGAATAGAAAGAACCAGCTTTTTCAATAAAATTATATTTCACCCCCATATCCAAAATTTCACTAATTCTTGAAATACCTTCACCATACATAATTTTGAAATCAACAGTTCTAAAAGGTGGCGCAACTTTGTTTTTAACAATCTTTACACGCGTTTCGTTTCCAATAATATTTTCTTTATCTTTGATTGCGCCAGTTCTGCGAATATCAAGACGCACAGACGCATAGAATTTCAACGCATTTCCACCAGATGTTGTTTCCGGATTCCCGAACATAACACCAATCTTCATACGAATTTGGTTAATAAAGATTAACAATGTATTACTGCGTGAAACACTGCCTGCCAATTTCTTTAATGATTGAGACATCAATCGCGCAGTTGTCCCAACAAAACTGTCACCAATGTTTCCTTCTAATTCAGCCTTTGGAACCAGAGCCGCCACAGAATCAATCACAACGACATCAACCGCACCAGATTTTATAAGTGTATCAGCAATTTCCAATGCTTGTTCCCCAGAATCAGGTTGTGAAATAATTAAATTCGCAACATCAACACCCAATTTTTTTGCATATGATGGATCCAAAGCATTTTCAGCATCAATATATGCGCATGTGCCACCTTTCTTTTGCGCTTCGGCAACAGCATGCAAGGCAAGTGTTGTTTTACCAGAACTTTCTGGTCCATAAATTTCAACAATGCGTCCACGTGGATAACCACCAATCCCCAAAGCGATATCCAACCCCAACGAACCCGAAGAAATCGCTTCAATATTTTGTTGTGAACCATCACCCATTTTCATGATGGCTTCTTTACCAAATTGTTTTTGAATTTGCGCCAGCGCAGATTCCAAAGCCGGATTTTTAGCTGGTGTATTTTCTTTCACTACTTCTTTTTTTGCCATAAAATAACCCCTTTTCTTTTCCCTAAAATCATACTAAGAAAAAAGCTATAAAGCAAGATTTATTATCGTTTTGACCACAATACAATAGTTGACAAAATTCCCATAACCGCAGTAATCAACCACACAGCCGAAGTAGAATTAAATATCGCGATACAAATCCCACCGAAAATTGGTGCAATAACACTGGGGAAATTCACACTTGTTCTAAAAACGCCATAATATCGGGCTTGTTGTTGTTTTGGCATATCATTAAAGAACAATAAATCATGGCATGCTTCCATAAACGCACCCGAAATTTGCCACAAAACAAAGATTGCCAATAATGGATATCCTGTTAAAAATGTCGCAAGAATTGAAAATACCGCAAACGAAACAAAACCAATAGTCAGCCAAATTTTTACACCATATTTTTTTATCAATCGCCCTATAAAAGATTCTATGATTATATAAGGTAATATCCCAAGTGATAAAACAATACCCAATGTTTCACTGCTGAACCCGTTTTCAATAACAACAATCGGCACATAAAGAAATCTCATAGCACGCAAAGCGTAATACCCAAAATTCACCGTATAAGCCCGCAGCATCCCATTTTGTTTAAAGAAGTGTAATGCAGTTATACGCAAAGCACGCCAAGTTTTACGCATATTTACTTTTTTAATAATTTTATCTTCTTGGACAATTCCGAAATGTTTAAAAAACAAAAGACCTGAAAAATACACTAAACCTGCCGCCATCAAAGGCATTCTGTAATTACCACCGAAAAATGATACGACCGTCATCGCAAACACAGGTGCAATCAACGCACCGATATTGACCCACAACAAATATCGTGCATGTAATTTTTCCATACCAACACCTTTGGAAAAATCAGATATAAAAAGTGGCAACAAGATATTCAAAACAGTCAAAGCAAATTGCGCCATAAAATCTAGTGTTATAAATGTCCCAGGTTTCACAGAAAAACTCATCATGCAATAACACGCACATAAAAAACTTAAAACAATTCCCAACAATTTTGTTTTAGTAAACCAGCGCAATATCTGCGTTGAAAACAACCCGACACACATTGAAAACACAGCTATAATCGCGGCATAAATACCAACCGCACTGGATGCCATTTCTTCGTTAAAAAATAATTTAAATATACCCAATAACACCAATGAATACACAGCACTTACCACGCTGCTGGCAAAACCAGTAAAAAGCCCCAGGTTAGCAAATGAAAACCCGGTAACATTTTTTCGCATAGAAAGATATTTCTCTCGTCCCATTTTATCCCTGTGTGTGTTAAATATAGCACATACAAATATTTTATCAACCAAACCTTGAAGTGTTTGCATGTGTCAAAGCAATAGCAATAGCGTCACTTTCATCAGCCGTCTTTGGATGCGCATTTGGCAACAATATTGACAGCATCTTATAAATCTGTTCTTTGTCCGCATGTCCTGCCCCAGTCAAAGCCTTTTTTACCTTGTTCGGTTCATATTCAAAAACAGGCATGTCTTTAACCGCAACCGCAGTAATTGCCGCCGCACGCGCATGCCCCAGCAATAATGTTGTCTTGCTGTTTTTATTTACAAAAATCACTTCGATACTACATTCGGTCGGATTAAATTTATCGCATAATTCGCTTACCCCATTGAAAATAAAAGCTAATCTTTTTGCGAAATCGATTTTTGTGGGTGGCAAAATAACACCACTGGCAATATATTTACGCGAAGACCCCGCGACATCTATAATCGCCCACCCTGTGTGTAAAAGCCCTGGATCAATTCCCAATATTCTTTTCATATTATTTCCGTATTGTTATACGCGCCACAGCATCATACCCATAATAATTATTTATCTGTTTTTTACAATCGTCCAACTTGTACGACAATTCCAGTGCAAAAGAAGGATTAATGGGGCGCAATACAATATTAAATCTTTTATCACGCGTTTTTTTTATCGCAACAACATTAGCGATATCATATATATCCTTGCTGACAACATTTTTCCAATTTTTTGCTAAATCAGCATCCCCAGTTCGCGCACCGAAAATTTCCAACAATCCACCAAACGCAGATGCCAGTGTCTGTGGTCGATTTTTTCGTATATCAAGATTTATTTTTTTATCTTGGTTTGACATAAGTATATTCCTTTGGCATCAGGATAAACATTTGTCCTTGGGAATGTTGCCCGTGTGCAATTTGATATGCTTCATCACCAGAGCCAAAGAATATATCAGCCCTTATCCAGCCCTTTATCGCCCCACCTGTATCCTGTGCAATCATCAAACGATTAAACTTTCGTCCATCAGATAAATTCGTATTGATATACACAGGCAACCCCAAAGTATAAATAGAATCATCCATCGCTATACTGCGTATTTTTGAAAGTGGGGTTCCCAATTTTCCGACAACACTTTTTTGTTCTGTTTCATAAAAATAGACATAACGCGGATTGTTGTAAATTACTTCTTTAGCTAATTTTGGATTTTGTTTCAAATGAGTCCATACCGCATCAGCACTATACCCCCCAGCAGGTTTAATTCCACGTTCTTTTAATTGCCCACCGATAGATTTAAACGGCATATCATTTACTGCAGCAAAGTTTAATTTAACCATTGTCCCATCTTCCAGTTTTAACATACCGCTGCCTTGAATTTGCAAATTTTGAACATCCACCATATCTGCCCAATAGATAATACGCCCTATTTTCTTACTTACAATATCTTTCTTTGGAACACCTTTATAATTTGTGCCATTTGTTGGTACTGCCATAATCGGTTCATTACATTTTGTACTTTGTTTTCTACACCCCGGTATCACAGGTGAATAATACCCTGTATAAGTACCCATTTTTCCACCATTGTTATCATAGACTTGATATGGTTGGAAATGTGATTCAAACCAAGCGCGCACAGTCGCAACATCTGCCGATGCAGATGGCAACATGTTACATTTTTCACGCAAAAGGTCCGCATCTGGGACAACAGAACCCTTGTATTGAATTTTTGCCTTGCAAGTATTACGAAACGCCTGCAAAGCATATCTAACATCGTCATCGCGCCATCCTGGCAAATTTGAATACGACACCGCCCGCAAATTAGACGGTATTTTTGAATCGTCCCCCACATGCATCGGCGTTGATAAATCACAGCCCGCCAGCATTACAAGGCCCATCAACCCCAAAAATTTCGCTATATTAAACAAGTTAAACATTTTTTTACCCCCCACTTGTAAAAATGAATTCTTAATGCTATATTATCATAAAACGATGGATAAAAAAAGGAGCAAATGATGCCAAAGTTTAATATTATTTCACAATTCTTAAAAGACATCTCTTTCGAAAGCCCAAATGTGCCAGAATTATTCTTTAAACAAGACAATGGCCAGGCTAAAATTGAAATCAATCTGGACATCAACATCAAAGGCGCAGACAATAATTTGTTTATGGTCGATTTGATTACCAAGGTTCATTCTAAATTAGAAAAAGACAATAAAACTATTTTCATGATTGAATCTACATATACTGGTATGGTTCAATACGAAGAAAAAGATGAAGAAATAAAGAAGAAAACATTATTAATTGATGTTCCAACATTATTGTTCCCATCTGTTCGTGCTATGGTAACAAGATTGACAGCAGAATCAGGATTCCCGGCATTTGTTATGCAGCCTGTTGATTTTGCTGATTTGTATGAACAAAGACAAAAAGCCGCTACAAACCAAGCAGCAACACCAAAACCTGCTAATCAGTAAGATTTCAAAAAATCGAAAACCGCCAAATTGGCGGTTTTTTTATAAACTTTCTTAAAATAATTACAACGCGGCAGTAAATACCTTCTGCACATCATCATTGGCATCCAGCGCATCAACCAATTTTTCAACCTTGGCATATGCTTCATCATCCAAATCCATTGGCATATTTGGAACCCAGGTTAATTCAGCATTTTCTGGTTCACCTAATTTATCAGCCAACGCTTTTTGAACATTCATGAAATTGTCTGGCTTTGTAGTGATAATGAAACCTTCTTCGGATGTTTCCAAGTTATCTGCATCCACTTCCATAACCAATTCCATCATTTCGTCTTCTGTTTTACCGATACTGGCCGGATACATAATTTGCCCAACATGAGAAAACATAAACACTACAGAACCTTCTTCGCCCATATTTCCGCCGTTTTTGGCAAAGATATTGCGAACTTCGGGAACTGTTCTGCGTGGATTATCAGTCAAAGCTTCGACTATAACAGGAACAGCACCTGGACCATAACCTTCGTAACGAACTGCGACAAAGTTATCAGTATTTGCACCAGATGCCTTGTCAATAGCGCGTTTAATATTATCATTTGGCATAGAATTTTTACGAGCTTGTAAAATTGCCAATCTCAATCTTGGGTTATTATCAGGATTTTTATCGCCCAATTTTGCTGCCATAGTTATTTCACGTGCCAGTTTTGTAAACAAACCACTACGTGCTGCATCAACCAATCCTTTTTTATGTTGGATGTTGTGCCATTTGCTGTGTCCACTCATATTTGACCTTTTGATTAAATTGTATTAAAATTACCACCAAAGGATAACAAATGATTGGAAAATTGCAAGGTGTAATTGATTATATCGGTCCAGATTTCGTAATTTTAATGGCGGGACCCGTGGGCTACAAGGTTTATACCCCAGAAATCCTGACTTTGAAATCAACGGTCGCCCTTTGGATAGAAACGATTGTCCGCGAAGATTCAATAAGATTATTCGGTTTTTCAACGATTGCGGCACAAAATCTTTTCAATCAATTAACAACTGTATCTGGTGTTGGACCAAAGGTCGCAATGGCAATTATGGGGACTATAAAAACAGAAACATTGATGTCCGCGATTGCAACTGGGGACGCAAAAACAATCGCGACCGCACCTGGGGTTGGTAAAAAAGTTGCTGAAAAAATCATTGTTGAATTAAAGAACAAAATGGGTGGCGGCAATTTTGATTTTGGTGACATTGATTCAAATGGCACATTACCAGATTTGTTGGCCGCATTGGAAAGTTTGGGATATCGTCGTATGGATGTGGTTGATATGGCACAAAAACTGGTATCACAAAATCCAGACAAAGATGTTTCTAAACTGGTTCCAATGGCATTAAAAGAAATAAGTGGTAAATAAGGTATGAATAACGATACTATTTTTGCTTTGTCATCTGCACATGGAAAATCGGGTGTTGCGGTTGTTCGCATAAGCGGAAACGATTTATCAAAACTTTTTAAACGCGTTATAAATAAAGAGAAATTTGATACGCGTCATGCCTATTTTACGAATTTAACAGATGACAACAAAGATTTAATCGACCAATGTATCGCAATTTATTTTGGTGCACCCCACTCTTTTACTGGCGAAGACATTATTGAAATCCACAGCCACGGCAGTCCTGCGGTTATCAATAAAATTTTTGAATTTTTACGCAACAAAGGTTGTCGCATTGCACAGCGTGGTGAATTTTCAAAACGCGCATTTTATAATAATAAAATGGATTTAACAGATGTCGATGGATTAATCGCGTTGCTTGACGCACAAACAGACAAACAAAGACAAAGCGCCTTGCGCTCTTTAACAGGTCATGATTCCATTGTTTATAACGCATGGCGGAATCAAATGATTGAAATATCCGCCTATGCAGCGGCCATACTTGATTATGCAGACGATGAATTACCAAAAGACATTGATAAAAAAATAATAAAAAAGACAGAAAAATTATTAAACGAAATCAATGGTGCGCTTTTGCAACACCACACTGCACGGACAATTCAAAATGGATTTAATGTAGTTTTGGTCGGCAAAACTAATGTTGGTAAATCGTCTATATTTAATAAATTGATTGGTTCAAATCGTGCGATAGTGTCTGATATTGCTGGTACCACGCGCGATGTTGTGTCCCAGCAAATAGATATTGACGGATATCTGGTAAATCTTTCTGATACAGCTGGTATTCGCAAATCTCACAACAAAATAGAAAAGATTGGTATGGAACGCACACATAATGAAATCGAAAATGCAGATTTGGTTTTATATGTCTATAATGAAATACCCAAAGAATTAAAAACTGACGGCATCACAATAATAAACAAATCTGATTTATTAAAAAACAAAAACAGCAAACGCGTAATTTATACTTCCGTAAAAACAGGTGCTGGGTTCGACAAATTATCAAAAGCAATCAAAGAAAAAATGCACAAAATAATCGGCAACAGCGAATCTAAAATTACAATAAATGAACGCACTTATGAATTATTACAAGACGCGGCTAGTGAATTGACAAAAGCCATAAAAAATTACAATGGTAATTATGATATTTTTGCAGAACATGTCCGTCGCGCATCTGATTCAATCGGAAAAATTTTGGGTGTAATCACAACCAACGAAATCGCAGATATGACATTTTCACGTCTTTGTTTGGGAAAATAAAAAATGCCCGAACGGGCATTTTTATTCTTTTCTATCTGGATATTCACCGTTGATTAAATTTTGACGAACAACATGATGTTTGATCTTTTGCGTGCTGGTCATTGGCAAATCTTCCGTTGTCATCGCAAAATGCGTCACCCATTTATATGAAGCAACTTTTTTATTAGCCTCTGCCACTGCCGCAGATAATTTTTCCATTGTCATCCCCGGTTCAACTTGGAATACGCCGTATGCAACGGTTTTGTCCCCAACTTTGTGTTCAAACACAGCGACATTTTTAACACCATCTATGTCCATAAACAGTGCTTCTAATTCGTCAGGATAAACATTTTTACCGCTATCCAAAACAATTACTTGTTTTTTTCTTCCTGCGAAATGTAATTCACCATTTTTATCCATATACATCATATCACCAGTATTAAAGAAGCCCTTTTCATCAAACACAGTTGCATTAACTTCGTCATTATTCAAATACCCATTAAACACTTGATGCCCGCGCACCCATAAAATTCCAACACCATTTTCATCTTTGTCACGAATTTCACATTCATTATTAGATGTTGGCGCACCAACCGAATAAGGCAACCTTTTGTTTGTTGGCTTTGAAATACAGATTGGTCCCACAGTTTCTGTTAAACCATAGCCTTGGATGAAAGCCAACCCTAACGATTCATAGAAATTTTCTACTTCGGGTTTCGTAGCCGCCCCACCCGCAATCAATAAACGAACACGCCCACCAAAAATATCAAGTAATGGTTCTTGAACCTTGCGAACAACAAAATCCAATCCCATATCTTTCAAAGTCTTTTGATTGTTCAAAATAAACGAAGCGACACGCCATTTCTTTTGCGCTTTCATATTGCTGATGATTTTGTTACGGAACAATTCCAAAACACGTGGAACAACAGGAATTACATGTGGTTTAAACTTTTGAAAATCGTCCAAAATATATTTTGGATTCACCACAGGCTGCAACACCAGACCACCACCATAATGAATTGTCCCCAAGATACAAACAGCAAACCCAAATATGTGGTAAAGCGGCAAAAATCCGTACATGATTTCACCGGAATGATAATAATCAGACATATCTTCCAAAGAATTTGCGCATTCAATCAAATTAAAGTGAGTAAGTGGCACAACCTTTGGTGTTCCGGTTGAACCCGATGTGAACGACATAGTCGCGACATCAGTTGATTCCGAAGGATACGCCCTTAAATCATAATCTACATCCCCGTCTTTTTTTGTTATATCATAGAATTTGAATTTGTCTGTTTTATAAAAAAACGAAGGTTCAGCGCATACAAATTTGCATCCGGCAATTTCACACATCTTGTCATATTCGCGCGGTGTTAAATTCGTATCCAACATCAAAACAGTTGCCCCCAAATACCAAATGGCGAACAAAGTCAATGGAAACTGTGGTAAATTATGCGACAAAACACCAATTACATCACCGTTTTTAATACCAGCCTTGTTCAATGAAGATGCACGTGCACGCACTTGGTTTAAAAATTCCGAATAAGTCACATTTTCACGAACCAAAAATAAATTTTCTGGCCATTGATTTGATGCGTTTTCCAACATTTGATACATATTCATTTTTATCACCTTTTGTTTAACGATAGTCGCAACACTTTTACAAGTGTCGCAACCAAACAAAATTATTCATGTCTATTTGTGTATTTACCATCCAATAACCATTGACGAACAACATGGTGTTTGATTTTCTGTGTACTTGTCACAGGCAAATCATCAGTTGTCATCGCGAAATGGGTCACCCATTTATATGAAGCGACTTTCTTGTTCTTTTCCGCAATCGCCGCAGCCAATTTTTCCATTGTCATGTCTGGTTCAACAGAAAACACACCGTACGCAACAGTTTTCCCATTTATTTCATGTTCAAACACAGCGACACTTTTGACACCTGGAATTTCAATGAACAAGCCTTCTAATTCATCAGGATAAACATTTTTACCAGAATCCAAAACAATTACTTGTTTTTTTCTTCCCGCAAAATGTAATTCACCATTTTTATCCATGGATACCAAATCCCCAGTACAGAAAAAACCGTCTTTGTCAAAAGATTCTTTGTTTGCAGCGTCATTATTCAAATAGCCACATAAAACCTGGTTTCCGCGCACCCATAACATTCCAATACCATCTTCGTCTTGGTTACGAATCTGGATTTCAGTATCACCCATTGGTGCACCAAAAGCATACGGAACGCGTTTTTTCAATGGCTTTGAACAGCAGATTGGTCCAACGGTTTCTGTCATACCATACCCCTGAACAAAAGCCATCCCCAATTGTGTATAGAATTTTTCGACTTCTGGTTTTGTAGCAGCACCACCAGCAACCA